>Ga0209671_1001699_pt1 | contig 18956 bp, 10 predicted proteins | sample WorMetHERISLAND2_2_FD_187401 | JGI IMG/M metagenome (GOLD analysis project Ga0209671, IMG submission 187401) | Marine gutless worms symbiont microbial communities from Max Planck institute for Marine Microbiology, Germany - Olavius geniculatus... | ecosystem: Host-associated > Annelida >...
TATATATATATATATATATAGGGTGGCACAAAACGCAGAACATACACGATTTGCGCATATTGAGCAACGAGACATTTTCTGTAAAGACTAGCCTTGATCATAGTAGTGAAGGGTGGTTATGATTAAGGCCTACAGCTTTCCGCAGGCCGCAGAATTTTGAGCCGAGATGCGGAATTTGCCTTTTTCCACAGAATTTTGATATTGCCGCAAAATTTTGCAGAAGTTGAGAAATGACTGATGATTAGTACGATCGTCAGCTTGATAACGACTAACTACATCACGTAAAAAATCAAACTAAATTGCCTAAAACTGCATCCCTACTAATAACTACCATCGTAATACGGCACACAAATAAACCCAATGCGACTAATTGACAAACTGCACTTTTGAAAAAAAGATCGATAATTTTCCTTGTATGTTGCTAGCATAACTGAACACCATGCCAGCATCCAAAAATTGAAGTTTTTAAAAACAAAATAGAGCTTATTTTATGCACAAACAGAAGGCCGCAGTATACCACGGAATTTAAACAATTTTGCCGCAGTCAGCCTCGAACTTTTGCGAACTGGCCATGGAATTTGGCAAAATTTTCCGCAGAAAACTGTGGGCCCTAGTCATGATGAACACAATGTTCAAGTGGTCAACATGACCACCCTTCACTGCAGTGATCAAGGCTGATTATTGATTAAGTGATTAAGGCTGCAGTGATTAAGGCTGACTAACTGTCCGATTGCTTAATCTATGTAGAGCATGTCAAAATGCTATATATATTTTTTAGAACTTTCATATATTGTGGAATATTTATCTGTTCAGAAAAAAAATTGTAACATTTCAGTTATCACCAAAGCATCAGAGCTGTAAAAAATGGTGATTTTTTCCCATTCGGCCAAATGCGAATAATTCTGTCGGTCAAGTACGAATACAATAAACAATAAACAACTGAAAATCTGCTGCTAATATAAATGTACTGATGACTTCACTTTTTTACACTTCATCAAATTCATCATCATCATCTTACTGCTACTATTAGTTTTAGGTTTAACTGCAATACAGTATTCAGCAGTAGCCAGTTAGTAACACTAACACATATATACAAGCAATTAGCAGCTATCCTTCAGGTTGACTTAGGTTCACTGGTGGTCTCTAAGAAAACCTGTAAAGACCAAAGTAAGCTGGAATGTATTTTACAGACTAGCTGAGCCTACAACTGTAAGCCATACAAATACACCAAGTTAATGACAACCTTCGTTTTGTTATGCCACAGTAAAACATCCTGTAAAATCTGATGATCCGTACAGCTTATTTGACACAGTTTCAAACTTGAAAGTTTATTCTAAACCAACCATGCTAAACAGTGAAGCAGCGAAGAGCTGAAAACATACCCTGAAGCGGAACAGTGAAGTTTGGTTGATGAAGGACTGATAGAGCAAGTGCCGCCGACCAACTACGAAACTCGTAACTCAGTAACGAGATGAAACGACGACGAAAATCTAGACAGTCCGTCGCAGATAATATATCACAATGTGTCTCATCAGTAGGGCCCACAGTTTTCCGCAGTAAATTTTGCCAAATTCCGCGGGCCAGTTCGCAAAATTCCGCGGCTCACTGCGGCAGAATTGTCCAAATTCTGAGGCTTACAGTGCGTAAACTGAGCTTTATTCTGTTTTAAAAAAACTTCAGTTTTTGGATGTTGGCATGGGGCTCAGTTATGGCAGCAACATACAAAGGAAATTATTGATCTTTTTTATCAAAAGTGCAATCTGTCAATTAGTTACATTGTGTTAATTTACAATAGTGCCGTATACGATGGTAATTATTAGTAGGGATGCAATTTTAGGCAGTTCAGTTTGATTTTTTCCATGATATAGTTAGTCTACCCCACCGAGGTCAGCCACCTTGCCGTGGTGGTAAGGCTCAGCACCGATGACCCGAAGGATTTTTAAAATCTGGAGGAGAGGAGCGACTAAGCGCTGACCAAATTCGTGTAGGCATATTGCTACACAATACCAGCTCTCTTGTGCTGGTTTCGGCTTCACAGCTGACTACGGCTTTATAGCCGTCTACTTACGGCTTTACAGCCGTTTATTCACGGCTTCACAGCCGTTACGGCTTTATGGCCGCTACTTGTAACCTTCTGGTTACATTCGGGGACGCGCATTGGGCCAAGCTGATACGGCCTCAGCGCTGGGCAGGTGTAAGAGCCTGTCCACCCCGGAGGTAAGGTAAGGTAAGGTAGTTAGTCTAAAGTAGACGATCATACAAATCATCAGTCATTACTGAACTTCTGCAAAATTCTGCGAAATTCTGCAGCAATATCAAAATTCCGCGGAAAAGAGCAAATTCCGTGTGCACTAGTGTATTTGCAGTGCTGGTAGTCAGAGAATGGTGTGTACTCACTCACTCACTTATTTCAATTCCTTTTACAAAAGTTTTAGTCCTTTTAGTTTATGTGCTAGATTATTAAACATTAAATGGTAGTTTGCTTGCCAGTTTGCCAATACAAATCATTCATCATATCATACGATATCATAAGCAAACAGCATAAGCCAACCTGTCCAGTATCCAGCCAGCCATGAACCAGTGTCAGCCTGCATATCATTGTCCGTATCACTGCTGCTATTGAGCACCTTCAGCATGATGCACGTGTGCTCACCAGTCAGCTCATTCTACGCAAGAGTCATCGATCAATCAATAAATCAACTACATAAACATTCATATAGTGTAATGTTGCAAACCATCATGGATAAATAATAGTAGACACTAAGCTGAGAGTTCACGTCCACTATAGTTAGTTAGTTAGTTAGTTTGCAAATTCAAAGGTGTCCATTTCAAATCAAAATACTGCAGCTACTGCCCAAACAGATGAGTCTCAAGTCTGTTACTGAAGACAGTAAGTGAAAGTGATGAGTCACGAGTAGACTACAGGAAATGTCAAAAAGTTCGATGGATCTACAGTTATATGACAGCAAGTTCCAGACAGAATGAGCGCTAACACTGAACACTTTCGCTGGCAGCAATAGTGCCATTCAAGGTAGAGGAAGTAACAGTTTGTCCAACAACATATTCGGAAATTCATTCATCTATACGCAGAAAGTAAACAATCTAGTTTATCAGTAAATTGACAGACCACCATCACAATTAATAAAAACCAACAGCAATAATAACGTCAACATTGTTAAATAGTAGAACAATTACATAGTTAAAACACCTGTTTCTGGCACAGATAAACTGGTGTCATTCCGAGACGCTTCCAAAATCTGCAAACATTTCACACAGAGAAAATGACATCTGCTTAACACTTGGTCCAACAATGTACAACACATAATCAAGGCTCACCATTTTCTGCAGCCTGCGGAATTTTGAGCTAAGTCAAAAATTCACCATAACTGAGTAATATGCAGAATTTATGCAGCATTGGTTAAATAAACAATGGTTAGTGCAATATTTGTTCATATTTAGCAATCCTCGTCAGTTGCCTGTCTTCTCCAAGTATCTTTTAGATTTACAGTCAACCCCAAAAATCATAATTGCAGTAACCCATTAAAAGATCTGTCTTGAATAGGCTGCAGCACTACCAAAACAGTTCCGTGGCGTCACCTTGTGAATGATATAGACTTGTCTTCCAGGCAGCCGACTACACATTTGACACAAGTGTGTCAAATACCAGTGTGTCATTATTATTTCTCGCAAAGGCTAACATCACCCTATAAATATTAACCAACCACTCATTCCAAAGCATGGATCAGTTCAGTGGCCCGTTTACAATACATTCCACAGTCTACCAAACTTCAGTCTAAGAGCCTAATCTTCTATTTCTAATAAGAAGGCAACCAAGTGATTTGGAATGGACGACTCAGATCAAATTACATTATAAACAGTCTACTTTCAATGTCATTATTACTGATGTACTTCTGTAGTTAGACAAAAAATGGCAAACATATTCATTAGATTCTAATCTTCATACATCACCATTTCCATCTTTCTAAAGAAGAATGACTAGGTATACTTTTATTCAGCTAACGGCCACTTAGCACAATGTTAACCTTCAACACCAGAACAACAGACAGCATGCATTGTGTTGTAGGCTTCAAATAATTTGCACAAGGTGAGCTGCAAAATTTCTCAAACTGGTAATAAAATTCGACAAAAACTGGCATGGAAAACAGTGAGCTCTAAGCAAGACAAGGGCAACTCAGTCCTCCATCCATCCTGGGTAGATAAATCGAGTACCAGCCTGTCTGGCTGGAGCTATGGTAGGGTCCATTCACGTGTGTGAATGGCAGGTGATACTAAGTGATTCCATATGGCTCTGAGATGAGTTTCCTGTAAAAGGTATATCATTTAACCATTTAGGCATGTTTAACAACTAGCAAGAATTAATTTATACAGCAGAAATATTTCTAATATACAGGTAACACTCATGTGAAATCAACATCAACTCACTTGAGCAGATCGGATGTCAGTCCATAGCTGACGCCGATGTAGTCCAAATGTTCGGGACGTCGTTCTTCAAGTCGTAGCAGCAGTGGTGCGAGATTTGTCCGGGGAGCCAATTGCTCTTTTAACGAAAGATAAGACTTTACACACGCAAATGATGACAAGTCACACATCAAAACGTACAAACATAAAACAGTCAAAAAAAACAAAAAGAGCACATCTCACTTGTTCACAAAATAGTTTTTCTTCTAATTATTTCCTGGGGGACTGGACTCCATCTGACTTCTGTCAAGGCCACTGAAAAATCGTACGTTGATTTAATTGGATTAATTGATGCGAATAAAGCTGCACGTTGAAACAGTAACAAATAGACAAACAGTGACTGGCGTCGAGGTCATTATTGAAAATTTTTGACCCGAAGTTTGTAATATGTCACCTGAGACCACAGATCGAGGGCAACATGTTACAAACTGAGGGAAAAAAATCTTCAATAATGGTCGAGACGCCAGTCTCTTTTGTTTTGTTATACCTCAACGCCTCTATGCAAAATCTGTGGTATTTTATGCTCCCTTTGAATAAAGTAAACATGGTTATCTGCTGATAACGTATGACATACCGTTTAGCCACAGTACATGAATTCAGCGTTAGCGTGGTCATAGACGTCTTAAATGTTAATGAGGCGTGACTGGCGTTGGCGTGATGACAATACCAATCAAATAATGCCCTCTGGAAGGGCACTATTGTTAATAGTGCCTTCAGGGGGGCACTACGTCACTGTGTTGTTGATGAGAAGGTGACTATGGCGTATTAGTGAACATCACATGACGTGATTTGGACCAATCACATGGAGGTATTTTGCGTTGAAGTATAACAATACACTGTAAAAATTGATCAAACCACAAACATCAACCAATCTGTTGACGAAAATGGCGTGCTGCAACCTAGTGGCGAACATAAATTATGGATATTTTCAAGAGCTCTTAAAAAGTCATCTTTTCATAGTTTTTTCCATAGTTTACTTCAGCTTAGGCCAGCAAACATTTTGCCAGCAGAATGCAATTCATGTCATCAAAATACAGCACCTAAGCCCTGAAAGACAAACAAAAGTCGTGCACAACAATAAAAAGTTCATTCTAAATATAGCTCATGAAAGTTGTCGAAAACAGTTCAACGCAGTGTACCTGTGATGCATTGGATAATGAAGTCGTTGCAGAATGGGAGTTCTGCTCAAAGAGACTGTGACGTTTGCCTTCATAGTAGTCCTGCAACAGCCGAACTGCTCTACGGCCATAACCCATCTGACAATACAGAAATATAGTACACACATGAAAAGTAGAGCTGCAAAATGTAACAATTAATCACACGATTAATCATTAACATTTTTTTACCAATTAATAAAATTTTAATCAATATAATCTCCAATAAAGTTACATCACCAAAACGCATTATAAAGTACCAGTGGACGAAATGACAAGCACTTGTGAAACAATATTTTTAGCCTTCTAGGGCTGGTACTGATAAAAACATTTAAGACTTTTATCACTAAAAATTAAATTCAATTAATCCATTATTTTCAATCATTTTTTTATTTTAAAGGACCATCCGTACTGAAGAATTCAACTACTGTTAGTTTATGTCTTCCATAGAATAAAAAAACTGATAATTATAGCACAAAGTGCAGTCCATATACGAATATATGCAGTCAAATCAATACACTATGCAGCAGTTTGCTATACTTTACACTAAACACGAAAGGCACAGGTTACTGACGTTACTAATACTAAAAAGTCTAAAACTGCATTCAACTTTAATCTGTTAAAACAATAATCAATTTTGTAACAATTAACTGATTAATTAGTAGTTAATTTTCACAGCCTGACTTATTTCAAAAGCCAAACTGCGCCACCTAAAAACTCACAAAATACAGACAGTTATCCGGAAATGTTACTTACTCGCTGGAAATGTGGATGGGTTGCAATGCGGATGATACGTGCTCCAGACAGCGAACCAAACTCCTGGTCCTGAAACTGCACGAACCATGCAACACATGGTACAGATTACAGATCTCGGAAATTACATATTTGCAGGCCGAAATTACGTAACTTCACTTTTGCCCCTAAGTCCCCAGACAAAAATTTTCAGTCCCAAATTTTGTACTTTGGGAAGCAAATTTTTCTACATGCTAAAATTTGATGAAGGGAGCAACTACCCCATCCATGCCCCACCTGCATGCCAATGTCATTTGCTCTATTTTCCAGCCAGCAAAGATCTAGAACCAAATTCCTTCCCACATCAAAAACACTGATTCTAATCCAGCTATTCATAAAGCTCTCAAGACTCAGCTGTTTGCCAACTGACATTGTAATAAAAAGCTATATCATTCAGCCATATAGCCATATTTAATAACTAGCAAGAATTAATTTATACAGCACAAATATTTCTAATATACATGTAACACTCATGTAGAATCAACATCAACTCACTTGAAGTTACATCACACTGTTGACCTAACTGTTGTGGATAAGGCACTATAACACTGATTATATGATTATGCATGTATGTAATGTATACAACTAGAGCGTTTGCCGACCTGCTGGGCAACTGTCCATGGAATCAGATCGCCATAGGCAGACTTTCCACGTGACAAACTGTTGATCATAGTCTGCTTGGAAATGTCTCCCTCCAGACACACCTAAATGCAACACAGCACTTTAATACGACTAATGAACATAAATGCTGACTGCGACAAAAAACACCAAAACAATGAAAGCAGCAGAATAAAGGCGTCCTTGCCTAACAGAGCAAACAACAAAACCCGCAGAACAGCATATGCATACAACTGCTCAGTCAGTCACACTAGCCTTTCACTCCATACCATGTTAGCTTTTACTCATTTCTCATCCGGCACAGGGTAGGAAGCTGAGTTGACCTGAGCCCAGTATGCTAACAACTTGTTCAAGGTTACTTGCAGATGACCCACAGTAATATTCCAACTACAGCCTGATAGTTAAGAATCAAATAGTCAAATACCCTCTTTTGCAAGACCACTTGCGTGTACAATATTAGCTCAGCGGAGACGTCAGATTAAACTGGCAGACTAAAGAAACAAAAGACAGGCAAATATAGTGCATAAATACCTGAATTACACAAAGAATCTGAGGCAACTGGTTTGACTTTGGATGACACGGACCAAGGAGACAGAAAATATGGTGAGCCGGTGCATCTGACAACATCTGCAGGTCGTTCGGAGAATTCTGCAAATGCATCCAACGCAATCAAGCTAAGCTTAGTCAAGATAATGCAAAAAAGAAGACAGTCCTACTTTGGTCATGGTCAGATAGTGCGAACAAGTGAGGACTAAGTAAAGGTACCCAAATATACTCTGGTATGGACAAGCTGGGGATGAAGCAGGCCTCCTGCCAACATCATGCACCATATAAACTTACTTACTGTTACTAACACTACAAAACTCACTGCTATGTTTAAACTTAAATCATAGCAACAAGAAAAGCCTCAAAATATGCTGATGTCCCAGCCTCTTTTATGTTTCAGCCAGACGCTCTGGAAACTCTGGGTCCGATCAATGAGTGTGCAATTCAGTTGATAGATGATATGGGCCAAAGTATTTCGACCATTTTGAATAAGGCTTGTAAGGGCTTATTTTTATTTCAGCGGCCATCGATGCTCTTGCAGCACTTCAGTGCTATTCTTGTGCACGATAGTTTCAGCGCAAGTGACACATACCTTGTAGTGCGAAGAGACGTACAAGTTGACAAGATGTTTGAGGAACGCTTCAGCCGAGCGATCATACGAAAAGAGAGTGTCGCGGTTGATGTAGTAGAGATCACAGCTCGCTGGGTCCGGAGTGCCACCAGTTAATGGGGGAAGATCGGCCACATCAAGGCATAGCAGATCATACAGCCATTGCTCCATGGCATCACCATTAGCATAGCGAATTGAGTTTGTTAGGGTCACCTCATGCACCACACGACCTGTGGCAACAACAACAACAACTACTACTACTATAATGCATGACAACAGGAAACTACAAATACTACTACAGCTACTAAAAATATTATTATACCAAGTAATACAACCATTGCTTCATGGCACCGCCGTTATCACAGCGGACTGAGTTTGTAAAAGTCACCCTGTGCACCACACGACCTGCAAAAAAGACAGAAAACAACTACAACAACTACTAAAACAATAAATGCAACTACATACATCAAGTCATACAATTGCCGTTTTTTGTCGACGGATGCTCCCCAGTTTCTGTTCTGCTGAGACACATAATGGTATGGCAGCAGCTTGCCTGCAACAACATCCAGTCCTTCATCTACATGGCAATTTGTCAGCACATGTCAACCCCGGTTATCACCATTTGACAATGATCGACAACATCTGTCAGCTGCAAGCAACAACAGCCGCTGTCAAGCGTCGCACTCTGATTAACATTAACAAAATTGCTGACAAACACCACAACAAAAAAATGAACCCGTTTATACCTCAGCTTTTGTTGGTACTCAGTGCACCTACCCACGGAGCATGGCCAGGCTGAGTTTACCTGGGTGGGTGGCTACATACAGCGATTGTTTACACATCCAAAAAACAAAAAACCATTCAAATACTAACTGCGCCCGGCACCTCACAACTATATTGATAGGACACAATGTGTTGACCAGTGCTAGACCATGCCGACACAATCGATAATGAAATGGCAGCGTACTTGAGCTAAGGCTGGTTGGTTGTGGCTTGTTTACAGAAGTCTTTGCTGTTGGTTTCTTCCCATCGGCTGACACAGCGGCTGTGGATGTGCTATCATTGGTACAAGACTTCTCCAGTTCTCTCATCAGTTTCAGTGACAGTGACCGACCAGTACCTTCATACCTACAATGCAGACATGCTTTTTGTTTAAAATAATTTGCTTACCATACCGCCTATATCCAAAAGCCAGCAGCCGACTTCCAGTACTGTCCCAAACATGCTATGGTGACGCTGCTATATCAAACGCTACAATCAACACTAGTATATAATATGGTATGGTGATGGCGGTGCATTGTGGCTAACTGTTAAAACATGTTAAGTCATCTTATTTACTTACTTACTTACTTACAAACAGCAACTTTGCATTCAAAACTGCAGCCAAATCACCGCAGATAGAGACATGGGGCCAAATTTACAAAACATCGAAAAACAATCCTAAAATTGTCATAAAATCTTTGCAAATTTGTCATATTTTTGTCACAAATCAACAAGTTACGATGTCATAAGATTGTCGTAAAAACGTCACATCTGAATTTTGAAAGCTGATTTTACAAGTTCATAACTCTCTCACAATTTTGTTGTAACTCCATAGTCTCTAAAATTAGCCAGCCAAGAAACCGCCATTACATTGACTTCAACCACAACCTCAACCAATCATAATGCAGTGTTACTGAGCTGGCGACGCACAGCGCTGCATGCCTTTCGTCTGCTTCCGCCATTGCCAACGGTTACCAATGTAAACAATAACAAGTGAACTGATTTTGCAATGATTTCACTGCCTGAGGTTACCACAGATGAAATTTATACGTATTACAACACTATGTAAAAATTATATATTAAAGAAATAATTACTGCATGCGTGCCTGATGCTGTCGTATGACAGCTAATAAGCTGTTGTAAATTTTGTCGTAACTTTGTCGTAACTTGTGTTGAAACTTTCTCGTACGATTTTTTGGGTAAATTGTGTTTTATCATAAATCTGTCCTAAACCTTCCATATGTCGTAACATTGCCGTAATGTCTTACAATGTTTTGAAAATTAGACCCATGGTTAATATTGAAATAGCCTATAAGAACTTGGCATCACCCTATAAAATGCTACCATCGCTGATGCCCTATGACATACGGTTTAGCCACAGTACATGCATTACAAACAGAAAAATAGATGACAGACAAACACACATATCACACCCAAAGCTTGATGTAATGTCTTCAAATATCAGTTCTGGATAAAAGGTAAATTTCTTGTACTTGACAAAGTACTACAGTCACAAGTCAAACTAAAGTCCCATCAAGAAATGTGGTAAAAAATAAACTTGATAAAAAAAAACAAAAAAAATATTATAGAAAAAAGAATAAAAGAATTGGTTAGATGACAAATACCCGTGAACTGTCGAGGACATAAAGACAAGATGTGGACCAAGCAGCTGTTTGACGAGGGGCAGAGGAATAGCAGCAGCTTCATCAATACAAACAAGCTCAGCTTGACCCAGCTTCTGATGGTCCGACGGATGTATGTACTGACACACAAACACAAAGACAGATACGTAAACACACAGGTCTAAACAGACAGACAAAAAGACATGTACATAATACAGATTTGGACACTAGCAGACCACTGTGACAATTATTCAGCAACAAATACTAATACTACAACTACATGCTGTAACAACAACTACATGCTGTAACAACAACTACTACTACTACAAATACAACAATGGTGCAGCTGGATTCACTGCCAGGTAGAATCACAGAGAGACACAGATCAAGGTCACTGCATCAAATGAGTGCAAGAAATTTAAGCTAATACTCACGAGACGCGTGAAAGCCTATAGTAGTTCCGGTTCAGTAGTTTAGCTGAAAATTGGGGTGTTCACGCTAAGTTAATATACAAATACCAAAATCTTTATCTGGATCGCATAACGATAGTAGCGTGGCGCCACCTTGTGAATGATATAGACTTGTGTCACAGTCCAAAATCGCCAAAAAATCCATAAAACCCTCTATATTGGCGTTCAAGGTCATTCAAGGTCACTGAATTCGGCGCCAATCGAGAGCCAGTGTACGACTTCCTATTAGTGATTAATAGTAACCTAAGCCATATCTCGCACCATTACTGAGATACAGCGACTTATTGGCCAAAATTTGCAAATTTTGCCACTCCCCTCTCATTTAACGCCCTCATTTGGGGTGACCCCCTTCGAATTTATGGAAAAGCTTTATGGTTCCTGAAACTAGAGTCCTCCAGGCAGCCGTTGGTAAAGATTTGGTGATCCTAGCTTGCACCGTTTTTGACTGATCCACCCGTGTGACAGACGGACAGAATTGCGACGGCTAAAACGCGCTGAAAGCAGTAGCTGCTTTCGCGCGTAAAAATCATGAAGCAAACTAAAAATCTGGCGTCAGGCCCAATATGAAACTGCCCAACGCCGTGAGTCCAATTGGCTTGGTTCACAGCTGCTGATTTGTTGAGCCATCAATTATAAATGTCACACTCCCTCAACAGATCTTGCCAAAATTTGGCTCCAATTCCTTCCAGGTAAAGCCCATTCTACCCCCTCCCCAATTATGGTCTTGGCCCACTGTCTGGTTTCTGAGAAAAATGTAGAATAAAGAAAAAGATAAAAAAATCATAAGGCTTTCTGTTACTACAGTACACAGTGAGATAACAAGTGTTTTTGATGTCAATATACATTATTATTTCTGGGCATCAAGCAAAACAAATTTGCCAAAAAAGAACTCTGGTCGACTAACCTGTACAGTCTGTCTATGATCTCTGTAGATGTTCACACGAACGATCGCCTTGCGGAACTCTGGATTTGTTGACTGGACAATGTCATAGTCTAAATGCTCCTAGACATAAAAAATCATCTTCGGTATTTCAGTGTAATGCTTACGCAATGAATGCCCGCTAATGGACAACTGACTTATAAACACACGAACACAATCACACTTAAGCTTATTCCACACTGGCACTCATACTGTTTATGTTTATCGTACTGTCAATAGTGGGATAACACGTCAATAACTCCATCAGTGCAGTCACGTAACCAAAGAAAATGACGACATGGACCACATGACTGACTCCCGACGACCATAGAATAAGTGTCAATTAGACCACCGTCTGAAGAGTATAAGTTCGTTTAACAGTATATTCTGGGACATCAGCTCCACCGTTCACTGTCACTGCTTTCTGCATGAAATTTGCAATCTTTTTGCGCATCATCCTTACATTATTTTTTCCCAGTCTCCTGCTCCCCTTTCACCAAATCCTAGCGTCGCCATTGCTCAATGCAGCAAACTTTTTTGTAAAGTACATTGCAAAAAAGACTGCTTCAATTCACAGCTCTGGCGGAAAATATCACGTTTAACCACGGTCAAAATTTACCTTAGAAATCCTCAGACAACTTTTTCTCTCACTGGTCATTTTGCTGCAGTCAATCCAGATCAGACCAAGTCTCTCAACAATTACTCCTCAGACAGATCTATGCAGAAAAGGCAATCAAGTGGCAAGTGGCAATCCAGATTTACCAAAAAATGGCTGCAAAGTGGTGCTCATTCATACCTGGTAATATAGTGCCTCAAAACCTTTGAAGATGAACTCGTGAACAGCTTTCAAGTTCTCCGGACTCGGAGCAGTTACAAATATATTTGAATATCTAACAAATCAACAACCAATTAATTACATAAGAGCAAAAAAAGCAAAACAGTATAAAACATCACAGAAAAAAGTTCAACAAACAATAACCTACATAAGTGTTTATTCTTACAACATAATACATGTAATTAACTGATTATAGTTACATGTCCAAATACTGAAGCCAATATGTTCAATAATTCCTTGTCTGTTCAGTTTGCAAAGTTGAGTTTAAACAGCAATCACCAGATTCAATTTACACAACGCATTAGATTACTGACTCAATGCAACTTTATCAGCACCAGTTTCTACTGCAGGCAGGCTGATATCTGAGTTGTTAGGTTGTGGCATGGTCTAGCAGCTAACACGTTGTGTTCGATCAACATAGTTGCCTCACGCCGGACCCAGTTAGTATCTGGTTGTGGAAAGTAAACTACATCTGTATGTAAAAACCACTCTGGTAACTCAGCCTGGCCATCCCTCCATGGCTGGGCACAATGAGTACCAACAAAAGCCAGGATGTAGACAAGAACACGCGCAACGCAGCGTAAGCTGGTGTCTGGTCGAAGGCTAAGGAACAGATATCAGCACCGCCCGAGTTTGTTAGAGGTCCAGTTACTAACCCCATCGCAACGGCGCCAGCGATCGCCAAGCCAAGAGCGGCAGACTTGCCACGACCCCGTGCAGCCATCATCGTCACTGTGACTCTGAGTGTCTTTTCAGCGATTGCATCAATAAATTTCACCACCGCCTTCGCCTGAACACCCAGTAAATGACCAAATCAATGAATAATAAGTAACTTAGTAAAAAGATTAAAAGGGTGTATACTGTATACCCGCTTTTTCCATTCAAAAAAGCATCAATCTGACACTTTAAAAAAGATTATATTTCAAAAATTGTCATCTTTCAAACAAAACAATAAGAAACCTATGATGAAAAAAAGATGCAGCGAAACTTCAATTGCCAAAATCAGCCCCAGAACTAATGCATAAAACTCTTTACAGAAAACCAATCACAGAGACATGAAGCGTCAACAGCCATATGGAATCACAGAGTGATACCAGTCACCCGACTCGGCTAAATGCATCCCAACTGGAACAGGTTACTATTAAGAACTATAAACAGCCTTAATCTTTAACACAGCACACGTGAATGAATGTTAATACAATGAGAATGTAATTTTGAAAGTTTTCTTCCATGACTAATAACCTGGTCAATAGTTCGGCAGAGATTGACCAGAGCACCAAGCGGCTGGACGTCCTGCGTTGATGATTTGAAATCTTTGAGCTCAAGCTCCTCAGCACTCAATTCTTCATCCTACAGACAAGCATGTGGCAATTTCTGTAAACACCACATGTAAGAAAATGAACTCATTCCTGAACCATTAGACACTAATATATCGATAATCCAAAGCCTCGATAATCCAATTCCGACTGCCAAGTGCTAAGGTGGTGGCCTACGGCTAAGGTTAAAGTTAAGAGTTAGGCATAGGGTCAAGAATTAGGCAAAATGGAACCCTTGAAGGTCGTCCTTACAACACTCACACTACCGTGTGAGGTGTGATCAACAGAGCGGTGCTGACCTCCATTTCCTTAGCCCTCGATCAGACACTGATTTACACTGCTAGAACGTATACAGAGCTAAGACTCAGTGTGCCTGTTTACTCCTCAGCTTTCACTGGCACTCACTGTGCCTACCCACTGAGGAACGGCCAGGCTGAGTTGACCTGACACATTGTGGGAAGTATAACCAAACGTGAGGCACAGAATCAGATAACAATTCGGTGTTTCAATGTTATCGGTTTCTGTTAGGTGACAAGCAAAGCATCTGCTGTGTAAAAAAGTCTCTTTGAACAATGTGCACTTAATGTTCCAGTCATCAAATCTACCTATGGTACTATTAAAATAGGTTAATTTCTTCAAAAATTCTAACAAGACTTCGTTGCTGATGCCACTGATAATGCGTATAAGTTTCAGCAACCATTCAACTCTAGATCATTTCATTTAAAAATCCTGTCAGTCATGACTGGTCATACGTGCAATAACCAGTTAAGAACAAATAACCAAATTAATTTATGCGCTCATGATACAAGAAGTGACATTTCGGTTAATTAAAACCACAACTAAAATACCTGAAACCGAGATCCAAAAAAGGAATAAAAACAGCGTAAATATATAAGTAGAACAGAATCAAAAATTTCTTCTGAGCACAATAAAGAAAACAACAGCAAAACATGGTAAAAATGATAAAAACTTGAGAAAATCTAAATTGAAGAAGATGCAAGATACAAAGAACACTGCAGTGAAAATACAGGAACACAGCTTCACAATTATGCAGAAGTGTACACTTTGCATTATAAATACTAGTTACAGAAACTTGATAAAATACAAATACAACAAACAAGTCAGTTTTATTCTTTCAACAGTGAAACTGCCGCTAGATTACATGGTTAGATTCGATGGTTACTACCACGTTCTTTGGTGGAACAGGAGTCAGATGAAGCGAATGTGAAGTTATTGGTAGAATATGCCAGCGATCATCCATAAACAGAACATTCTTGCACTCGACCAAAGACAGCAAAAACCTTAATTGACAAACAACACACAGCAAGTAGATGAAATTAAATTGTCTATATTTGACAATATAGAAAAATACGTTTTATCAAGTCTGAAATCCCATCTGCAAAACTGGCATTACATGGAAAATAACTACGTTAGAATAAAACTGCATTTGGAATAAAACACACAGATTAATAGCCACTCAACAGAGCATGTAATTTAGTGTACAGTAACTGAAACTATATGCAATAAAAGAAACCAAATCAAACTATTGGCACTTACAATGAACATTTTTTCATTGCATTAGCATTCAAACAAAACTAAACGTAAAATCATAAAATTCTAAAAACGATTTTGTTGACCTATATTCGATCATCATGATTAACTATTATGACAACAGTTACAGATTACTTGCACCAATATTCTATATGCCATTCAAAAAAACAATGACATCATATTGCTCTGAAGCAAAAAAAATCAGCAAATTGCAAGAAAACCTTTCATTGAACCGTGGAACGACGTCCTGATGTGCTTCTGTTCTAAACCGTGAGTGAACGTCCTAAACCAAAAATCACTTTTGATCATTTCACATACAAAAAATCAAGCAGCTTTGACAACATGCATAGTATTGCATCTCAGCTTCTAACAATTATCTTCACTCATACTGGGACCTGAGTAAGCGAGTGACACCTGCAATTTAACCTCGTCACCCACGCAAACTCAATTATCACCCATCGACGATGAATGTCTCCCATTTTTGTCTCGACTTGTTTTCAATGTTGTTAGCTGCACTCAATTTGGTCAGTCGATTCTCAGGAAAAGAACGATAAGTTTTGCCACTAAATGTCACATTTTTTCGACTGGAGACTACAGCATTCCCGAGAATCCTTAACTGGATTTAATGGGTCTTACTTCTAAGGCAAGAGAAGGGTCACAAAGATGAGGGGAAAGAAAAAAGTGAGAGAAGGCAGGCCCATCGAGAGCCGCAGTGGGGGCCGGGGAAACATTCTTGCAGGCCCCCCAAACATTTTCACGGGGCCCCTCTGGGGAGAAAATTTTTGAATTTTCTTTTCAAAATAGTACAATCTGGCGTACTTTTTTATTTCTGTCCGACGGCGGGACCCCCCAAACGTCGCGGGGTCCAGGGTAGCTTACTCCCCTACCCCACCCTCTCGATGGCCCTGGGAGTAGAATAAAAAAAATGGTGACAGGACAAAAAAGCGAAAAAAAGAAGAAGGAAGAATACGACAGAAAGGTGGAAAGGGACTAATCACCGACATTGGCAATATGATAACTTGAGAGCAGTGTTGGGCATAAGTTAACTCAAATGAGTTTCAATTGACGATTTAACTCAGTTATTGTGAGTTGTGAGTTTGAGTTAACTCATGCCAACAACTGTGAGTTATGAGTTTGATTTAATTCAATATTTGTGTGAGTTGTGAGTTTATTAGGTTTCTAAAATCAAGTCATTGCAAGTTGGCAGTTCATTGTTAAAAATTAAAATTAGCCCACAAATGCAGCAACTGATTAACTGATTAAGAAATATTTTTGTGGAACACTGAACGGTTTTGTTTTCTGATCGACCAGTTTGTAGAATTTTAGAAAGCCTTGATGACTTTACTGAGTGATTAACTATTTAACTGACTGGTAACCGAAAAAAGCAAATAAGTTTATCAGTTAATTCATTTTGAGTTTGATTTAACTGACTGCAAAGTAGATGAGTTGAGTTTGAGCTTAAACTCATTTGGTCTGCATGATTTGAGATTTTGATTTAATTCATTTTCTGTCTGAGTTTTCCCAACACTGCTTGAAAGCCCTGCATTTGTTTTACTGCTTCGGAATTTTCTGCCATGCTACTGGACATCACGAGCAAAGACTGTGTGCCTATAAAACAAGAAGCAAAAAATAGAAAAAAGTTGGCAAAAAGATTTAATGGCAGAATAGCCAAACACTGTATCTACATTTTTCGAGCAAAAAAAGTCCTGACTACAAAGTTCTGCAAAACTGCAGAAAATATTGCAACATTAATTCTAGAGATTCAATATAGAGAACAAAATCACAACAGATAATGTGCTCAGTAATTACCATGGACATAGTGTAGAGCTGCTGAAACGAAGTCATTGTTTTGAGGAGAATAACAACCATCCCACCACCCTCCACAGTCTCAATGGTACGAGCCAGAATGTTTGGTGTCAGTGCCTCAAAGTCCTAGGCAAACAAATTACAAGGTAGGTCAGCTTATTTATTCATTCTCTACTAGTCCATAAATGAAGTGCCATCAGCTAAAATATTCAGTAAAATAATAAATAATAATTAAACCAAGCCAAATATGACAAACACTAACAAAAGCTAAAATTAGAATAATGAATGTAAGTAAAAAAAACCACAAAGATGCTATTCTACACAAACTTATAATTCAAACTGTCTATGTATTACTGCTGACACTTTTTAGGCTCTAAAAATTATGACAAATGCTACAGTCATACACATCAATGCCGCTTTCTCTAATGCATTACTACAGGATGCAAAGGCAGGTTATACAAAGGTGTTAAAAAGTCTTTGTAAACTACAGGAGCGTGATTTCTACATGCCAGACGCCTGCCTGTATCGAACAGAACTAAGAACAAACAACTCCGCCTATAAATGTATCCGCACAAAAAAATAATACTAACAAAAATGTGCAACACTAGCAGAAAATACACAATTCAACAAAACTGTAAAAGTCTTGCTTAAGTGCCTGCAGGTAGCTGCAGTATCATACAGACAGAAAGCCATATGACCTTGAAATTTGACGTATGATGTCGACATTCAATACGCTTCTAGAGGTTGTCAAAGTACATGTTTACACAAAAATTCAGCAAGCTACGTGCAGTGGTTCATGAGTTATTGCACTAACAAAGACAAATAACTTGCATTCAATGCTGAACACAATACTGCCATCATTTCCACTAGAAGTAATAATGTGCTAATTTCACTGAACAATTTTGTCCTGACTGTGTTTGACAAAAAACACCCAGCAGTGAAAGACGGATGGACAACCTGTAGAACACACATTCCATATGTGTTGCCCAGAATGTTGTGTGTCTCGTTGTAGTAACATTTGCGCATTCTAGTTGCAAGCAAAAAGTTCTCAAAATCGTCGTCATCCTTGGATAGAGAAATGGCACCGGTCTGACGCTTCTTTAGCAGCTTCTTCATGCGTTTCTTGGTGTGTCTGCCAGCAATATTTCACACACAGACACATACAGCTTGGCTCTGACACCATCCAGCCCAGTGGACATGTACGCGTCCTAGGAGTTATTATGTCGTCAGATTTGAGTCTTGAGAAACATGTCTCAGCCGTCAGTGCTACCTGCTTCTTTCATCTCAGACAGATTCGTCGTGTCCGGCAGTCGTTGGATGTCGGGTCGATAAAACCCTCGTGCAAGCATTTGTGACATCTCGCGTCGACTACTGTAACGCTGTGCTGGCTGAGTCACCGAGAGTCATAACAGACAAGTTGCAGAGAGTGATGAATTCAGCTGCCCGCGTCGTCACTGACACTCGGAAGTACGACAG
>Ga0209671_1001701_pt1 | contig 18947 bp, 11 predicted proteins | sample WorMetHERISLAND2_2_FD_187401 | JGI IMG/M metagenome (GOLD analysis project Ga0209671, IMG submission 187401) | Marine gutless worms symbiont microbial communities from Max Planck institute for Marine Microbiology, Germany - Olavius geniculatus... | ecosystem: Host-associated > Annelida >...
AAAAGTTTATATTATTCAGCAGCACACTGACACGCAGTCAGTGTGATGCGGGCAATATCACCTTTTGTAATTTTTGCTGTTTTCGATGTGCAAGTCCGTAAATGTTGCCGTTAACAAGTGTATAAACTAATGTTTTGTACATTTATTAATAAAGTAACTGCAGTTTTCATGCAATGTACACGTAAGGTGGTATATGGGCCCTACTACAATGTGGTTAGGCTGGGTGTTCATCTCCCTGACAGGCTGTTAAGCCCATAGGTTGATAAACTACTAAGTCTGTGATGCATGCCTATTATTACTTTCTCAGAGTCCGATAGTGATTGAAACCAAGGGAAAAACTGGATAATGCAGATTTGCCTCCAAGTTAACTCAGCGTGTATTTGTGTTTCAGCCGGCAAGTGGAAGACAGTAGCAGAGGTGTCGGCTGCAGAGACTACGGCATCTGTCAGCTTGTTCTCACTGCGCTCTCAGGCTCAGTATGTGTTCCGTGTGTTTGCTGTCAACGCTCGGGGCCTCGGACACGCAAGTCAAGTCTCCGACTCTCTCCTTATGGCTGGTGAGCCACCACTCATTTGAGTGTGGGTTCAAGTAATAGTTTCATAATCAAGTGCTGTTTTGTTATGAACCAATGACGATAACTTTCGTTTAGTCCAGTTCTTATTGTCAAAACTCAAAACTGATATTTATAGTTATGTAATTTTTGACTAGTTGTTTTATTATGTGTTAACAGTACATCTTACAAACGTGAGTATCGGAAAACTTTGAACTCTGAATGTATCGTTTCGTTGATAGAATTTGTTTATGCTGCAGGCTTCATGCTGACCAGGTGTTAAATGCACCATTGTGCATAACTAACTCGTTGTCAAGAAACCAAACCATGCCTATCTGAAAGTGCTTTGTCCTCTCTGCCTTGTAGTCCCTGTTGATTTTTTGGTTTGGCTTTTTTGACTGAGTTTATTTCTATGACTGTAGAGCTGAATTTTGTGTATATTTGTCGATGTGTTGTAAGTCGTGTCGTTGGTTCGGGAGTTATTACACCATCATTGCCGTTGTAGCGTTAGTGTCAACAGTAATACTAGTTGTAGCTGCAGCAGCAACAGCAAACAGGAAACGGGAGAGATGGAGATTATGAGGTTCTAAAGAATGAAACTTTGAGGTGTATTGAGAGTCGTAAGCCGGTTTTGACCCTCTACACAGATGGATCAGTCAGCGATGGCACCTTCAATGGTGGAGCAGCAATGGTGATAACTTCAGGACCTGCTGACTCTCCAACAATCGTTGATGTCTGAAAGAGAAGAGGTAGCTTATTGACATTTTCGTTTAAAGAAGAGAAGGAGGCCATGTCTATGGCGTTGGAATGGATCATCTCTAATGAGCTGGAGGGCAGAATACTGATTTGTTCTGACAGTCAGTCATTGCTAAAAGCTATTGAGTACGATTCCGAAGAGACATGTGAAGTCAGAGCTAAGCTATTGCAGGTCAAAAACGACATGATCTTCCAGTGGGTTCCTGGACACATGGACATTCCAGGAAATGAAGCAGCTGACAAGGCAGCTAAGGAAGCTGCGACAATAACAACGATCCTTCACGGCCAGTCTCATTGGCAGCAGCTCTGAGCTGTGTGAATAGATCGATCCAGGACATGCCGATCGAGCACCTGAGAACTGCACAGGTCTACAAGAATTTCCACCAAGCTATAAGGACAAGGCGGAAGTCAAGACATGCAAGGATGTCGTGTTCATGGCCCAGGTCCGCAGCGGTCACTGCCTGAGCTTCAAGGCGTATCAGCATCTACTAAATGCAGCAGTCGACCCAACTTGTCCTAGATGTGGGGAAAGCCCACATACTCTGGAACACTGGTTCCTAGAATGTGCTGGAACTGAGTCAACACGACTAGAGATTTTTGGTGACGTGAATCCGTCGTTGGAGGTTCTGACAGATCAACCGGGAAAGGCGGTGCTGATGTCATGGTGCACCCTTTAGGGCAGCCGCGTCAGTGCACCAGGCCTCTGTCAGCAACAACAACAACAACAACAACAGCAGCAGCAGCAGATGAGTAGTAGTATCAGTAGTAGTAGTAATGCTGTGTGTTGTCAGGCGTGTCATTGGTCGAGAAATCATTCTATCAGCGTTGATGGTTCATTGTAGTGGTGGTAGTAGTAGACTAGTAGAATAGTAGTAGTATTAGTAGTAGTAATGCTGTGTGTTGTTGTTGCCAGAAGTGTCGTTGGTTGAGGAGCCGTTCTATCGTCGTTGGTGGTTCCTAGTGATTGTGGCACTCGTCGGCATCATTCTTGTACTCATCACCATCGGCATTCTCTACGTCACCGGCAAGAAACATCGACGACGCAACGCCAAAAGTGCGTCTGTCACGTTGACTGCTAACTTGTGCGTTTTGTCGTTCATCTGAGTGGAATCACAGTTGTAGCTGTTCCTGCAGATGCACAGTCTTTTGACTGTTCTATCCTGTGGTTTTTTATTCTCCTGCTTTTGGGCAAAATGCACAATGGTTGCCAACCACCTGCAACTTGTGAGATTGTAAAGCAGTGTCTAAGCGATCCTGTAACATCCTGTAGCAATCCTTTAGCGATCCTGTTAGTAGTTTACTTTTGCACCATCAGCACTTTAATGTTATCATTTGACGGTGTTTATCTGTGATTGTGTTTCAGTGTAACATTTCATTGGATGCATAATATTGTTTAGATGGCAACAGTGTTCTCTGTGGAGATTTTTACGCGCGAGAGCTAGCATGGCGCATGTTAGCTATGGTAATTCTGTCTTGGTGTCTCGTGTCTGTCTTGCGTCTGTCATGTCCCGGTACCGTTCCAAGCCCAGGTGAGAGAGACTGGGTTTTTACCATAAACCATTTTGCCTAGAGTCTGTAGTATTTTCTGACAAAATTTCGTACAAGCACTGGTGACGAGCTTCTTAGGAATGTTGACATCAATGACCTTGAATGACCTTGAACTTCCAAAATAGGGGGTTTTAGTGAATTTTTTTGCGATTTCTGGCTGCGACATGCATTTCAAGACTGAATTGCGCCGAGAAGACCAAAACAACCTGCATATGAAATTTTCAGCATTGGATGTAGATTTTAACAATCCAAGTTCCGACCCTCTAGGTTCAAGGAGGCCTGCGCACGCTGGTGTCAAAGACTGGTACCCTCCAAAAAGGGGTTATTTATCTGCTGTTGGCTTGTCTAGCGTGAAAATGGTTGCAGATAGGCACAGACATGCTGCTTAACATAACAAGCACTGGCGACGAGCTTCTTAGTATTGTCAACATTGATGACTTTGATTGACCTTGAGCCCTAAAAATAGGGGTTTTTAGTGATTTTTTGGTGATTTTTGGCTGCAAAAGAGTGAATTGCAACGAATAGATAGACCAAAATTACCTCAAACAGGAACTGCTGTAGGCTCTCGTGCATCTCCTGAGCATTAGCTCAGATTTCTTGTTAGATCTTTGATGGCTTTTTGTACAGTTATTGTATGACGTTTGTCTGTGACTGTATGGGCAGACCACACAATGTCTCACTCTGAACTCCGGCTGAGTGACATTCATCTGTCGGTGGCCAGCGGCAACGAGGATGACAGCCACTTCCCGACGTTCGAGCTGCATCCGCAGCATGACACCAGAAATCATCGCCGACACTCGGCTTCCACTGGACCGAGAGGTCGCAGTGCTCGACCCACAGCACGCTCACATGCTGCGAGGCAACATAGGTCAGGCTCTCTGCCACCATCACGCAACAAGTAAGTAAGAGCTTTGCTTTTTTACTTCTCTGTCCTGTTATTGCTACCTTTACCGTGAAAGCTATGTACGTCCGTTACATTACAAACTTTGTTAGTTAGCTCTCTGTTAGCGAAACAACACGGGTAGTTGTATCTGCCATGATGCACCAACTAGGAGCTTTACTTCTTTACTTTTTTGTGTTGTTGTTATTTTTTGTTGTTGTTTTTTTCTTTTTTGCCAGTATTGTTGCTGCGCTTATTCCTCTAATAAAGTTTATAGTAAGCATGTAAATTCTTCCAGTTACAACCTGGATTAGTTAAGTTGTTGACATTTTGGCAACAGCTGCTGCTACATTCTCTGCAACGATTTCAGCGTTAGAAGTTTTTAATTGCTTGTTGTGCCTTATTTTGCAGAATAACAAGTATTAATAATAAATCAAGTTGTTTAAATGTGCCAGGTCAAAAAAGTGAACTGGTGAGTAATTCTTGGACTCATGCACAGATGTGCATGTATTGAATATTGACTGTTGTGACTGTTAGGCAGCCTCCACGTCCAAGTCCGGGCAGAGTCAACTACAACTCTGATGACGACGATGCTAAGTCATCACAGGATAACAGCAGCACGTTGTCAGACAAAGCTTCTGAACTCAGCACAGCCAGATCCCAGGTACCTCTGATAGACTTATTTTCTGTGGTTACTAGCTTAAGGTATACATACCTGGTCCCTTTGTTCTTTGTGGCAGTCATCAGTTATTCTCTCATTCATTCATTTTCACACCACACTGTTAACATCTTGCAACACCGTAAACAAGTACATAATAATGAAGATAATGATAACAAGATGCTAAAGATGTATATCATCAAAAACGGGAAAAAACCAGTATCTAGCTTTTAAGAATTTCTCCAGCATTAACAATTCCAAAAAGTTTGCCTTTTTCTGATCATTTGGTGGACATCTTTGACCATCGTCTAATGGACTTAGCAATACAGGCTTCAGTAGCTACGTTGGCCACTTTTAACAATTCTGATTGGTTGGTTGGTTGGTTGGTCGGTTGCTTGATTATCCTTCTCATGGAGTAACTCGGGAAAAGTAGGCTGAGGCTGAAATTCCATTATTCTATCTTGTTTCACTAGGATTTATGTTAACTGTCAATGTTTAGTCTCTCGGGCATCATTCCGATTCTGAAACTAATGCAAATACTTGAATTGGTGCCTTTGACCAAAAACAAATATGAGTAGAATATTTGGTACAGCTGTGGTATGAATCCTATTAAGTTATGCTTTCTTCACTGATTCGACTGCTTCTGCATGAATGATGTCCATCTGTCAGGCATCTGACACGGAGACTGAAAGCGGTGGTAAAGTGCGGCCGCCGATGTCATTCACAAACCACTACACCAACGGAAACGTACAGAACTCGTGGTCACGGTCGAATCGGCAGAGTGCAGCGCGCAACTTTAACCCATACAGCCTCGATGACAGCGACGTCGGAAGCTCCAGCACTCAGCAGACGTTTACTGGTCTCAACGGCGGTCACGTTGTTATCAATAATGTTGCCGGGTCACGAGCACCACTCCCCGGCTTTTCCTCGTTTGTCTAACGACGAATGTCCCGTGTCTGATAACCGATATGAATTGTTTAAATTGCAGCCTTTATTCGCTGACTCGTTGACGTTTCAACAGCCATTGTTGCCTTGATTGAAATGATTTGTGTTTTTCGCTAGACGTTTATCTCCACAGTAAGCATTTTCTTATACGTATGAGGAAATCAGTGAATAAAGGTTGCAATTTGTTGGATTTGGATAGTTTGCTAGTTACTGTTTCAATCTGTGAGTGTGTTGAAAGACAATGCGTGAGTTCATGTTTCGTCGAGAAGTAGGATTATCTTTTTTCTAATCGACATTCGCTTAATCTGACATCCGCTAAGAACCGAATCCGATTAACTTACTTCTTAACCACATATGAACTGAAAACCGATTAGAAAGTTTCTAATCGCTAGGGATTAAGAAATTACGCCTATTCTTTTGTGTTGGAGCTCTCTGGTGATAATCGGTAATGCTCGGATTAACTTTGGTGTTAGCTGCCGTTTTCGATTATCTTTCTTCTTATCTGGTGGATAATCGGAAATGTTGGTTTTTAGAAGAAAGATAACATCGAATTCTAACTTCAGTTCATGTTTTCGATTATGTTGTTATTTATTCTAAGAGAAAGTGTCGATCGAAGCGATAATCCTACTTCTTGACGAAACATGAACTCGCGCAATGGCGTATGTAATTTGGTGCTACTGTGAGACTCAAGTGTTGGTTTGGCTGCAGTCACTGGCCATGCAGATTGTCAATAGAGGATCCTGTTGCAAGTTGCTTTGATAATCAAATGCCATCACTCTTCTTCATTGCCGCTCATTACTTCCTAATATCTGTGGAAAGGGTCATTTGAGTTTAAATATTAGCCACAAAATAATACTAGCAATTTCAAGTCTCTTTGGCAAAAGTCATTTGTATGGACCTAAAGATTAGAAAGCATCTCATTTCTTGCACCTGTTTGTCAAGTACTTGGCAAGTTGTTTTTGGACTGTGTGGGTTGGAAATGATTATTTTTGTAGCAAGATTATTTGTAGCTGTTGTTTTCATGTATTATTAGTAAGACCATATCGAAATTATTCTTGTTCTGTCCTGTTACTATTTGCATTTAATCTCAATTATATTATCGATTTATATCTCATTAGCTAAATTTTTATTTTAAATATCACAGTTTGTCTAAGCAAGGACGTCTAATGTCCAAGTTATTTGTTATGTGCATGCCTTAAATTTTTTTCCGAAAAAATGCCTTTGTACAGTACAGTTATGCATTTGACTGTGCATTTATTACCTCCGCCAAGGAGGCTATGTTTTTGCCGGTTTTTGTTTGTCTGTTTGTCTGTGTGTCACAAAGAAAACTCAAAAAGTTTTGGACGGATCTTTCTGAAATTTTGAGGGTATGTCGGGCATGGCATAAACTACCAGTGGTTAAATTTTGGGGGTGATCCAGCAGGAATCCTGGATTCTCTATCACTTTGAAATTTTCGTTACCATTGCGTTAAAAGGGGCATAAGGGAACCGCTGGCAAAGCTAAGATGGTGACGCCACCTGGCGAATAGCTTTGCTTTGGCATAGGTACCTGAGGGCTACGACTGCTTTCTAGTTGCATTCTTTGTTGACAATGATTCTTTTGGAATCTCGCTTTCGGTGTGCAGTGCACTGTAAAAATGCATTCTAGCATTTGGATTGCGGTTTTATATTATTACTATCGATTGGTGGCGTGCAGTGTTTTATATTTTGGCAAATGAGTTTGTATTTTATAGAAGTTATCGACTGCTGTATATAACCATGTTTTTTCTGTGGAGAATGCTTCTAGTGGCAGATATGTCTGTGCCTTGTGTAGCAACATCGAATTTTATATGCATCAGTGAAGATTTACTTTTATATTGTACACAAATGTTTTATATTTGTATAGAGATGTTATACGTGATTTATGTACTTTTGTGTGGATAGTTGATAGGAGCGATATTATATACTTTGCAGTTGTGTTTTTATCATTAGTTTGTATGCATAGATATTTTTCTTTGTTGGACAACACGTATAATATTCGTACAGTTCCATCTGTACGATATTGTGGTCACATTCTTTGGTTTTATTTTTCAAAAGCGTATTAGCAGCAGCTGGTGTTTGATATATTCAGCACTTTCAAAAATTCTATCGAATTATTTTCAGTATGCATAAATATAGCTTTGTGCAATGTACATATATTTAACAATAAAATGCATGGTTTCTTAAAAGGGCACCTGTTTTTTTTCTTCAAATATTTTGAATTTGTATTCTTTCAGCTAAGCTGCTAAAAATTGCGTGTAAATTTATCGCTACTTGACTGCGTTATGAAAGAAAGAGAAGGGTGCCTTTTGATGGAACGCCATGTACTTTTTTGGTACATTTGTGGTGGCATGCAGTCATTAGCTGAATTTCGTGTTAGCAATGTACGAATGATAATCATTATTTGCTATTAAGCTCGTGTCATTTACACCAGATTTTTACATGATTATGTATCAATAGCTACCTAACCGACTGCATGGAGTAAAATGTCTTGAAATTGGTGTTCGATGGCAAGTATTCACTTGTCCACATTTTTAATGAGTGTTTAAGAAAATACCATTTAATAATCATTTTTTCAAATCCTTTTATTTTGTGGCAGATATGTTGTATTTTCAGTACATTAGATCATCATTTTCTGTTATTTTACTGTTCTTATGTCTGGCATATCACGTCATTCATCGGTCTCTAGCTTGCAGTAGTTTAATCTGACAACTAAATGCTTTCATAATTATTATATCATTTATGTGCAAGAGTTGAGAAAACTAGATCTCGGAGGTGCTGGGCATGTGTCACTGGAAGATAGGTACTGAACATAGGATGAAAGGATACTAATCTGATTCGGAAAGATATCGACTAGATTGCAGTCTTAATACTATCTAAAATGACTTGCATCATAGCAACATCGTAGACAATGTGTCTTGTTTTGCCGACATTGCAGTTTAATTAAATGCTCTTTTTTTAGACTGCGTGTTAGCGGCTGTGGCTTTTCAGTATGCTGTAGCATATTGTCTATTCTGTGTTACATATTTATGTTTTTATTCACTGGTCTGTTTTCTGTGGTTGATAATTGCTCCTGAAAGTTTATTTTATGTTGGTTTCGAGTGAGATTTTTGCCATGCATGTGCCTTACCTTTTGTCCATCTCTCAATGCAAAGCTCGGTAGAAATACAGTATGTAGTGCTGAGCATGTATAGTGCTCTGTGTCAGTCGTCTGCACATCGTCCAGGGATTGTAGATTGTAACTGTTAGGCTGCGTTCACATAAACACACGTACGAGTCCGGCACTGTACGAGTTCCCGTATACGAGTTCCGGCAAACACGAGTTTGCGTGTATTTCAATGGCGGCCGTTCACATACATACGAGTATGGGTTACCTGTAAATTTCACTTGTACGAGTAGTTTCTGTGCAGGTCGTGTTTTTATCCAACTCGTAGAAAGTAAACTACTCGTATATAGCATTAATATAATTTCTAAAAACCGTGGTGCATATTTGACGTCAGAACTGACGTCATCGTAAAATTGTTCATCGTTAGAGATGTGTGGTTGTAAAAAAGTAAGTTTGTAGTGTAATTGTTGTTTTGATGGTGAAGCATTTCCTCGATTCGATTTCATTGCGAATTTTCAATATGGCTGACATGCGTTGAGTTATGTGCTTGTACAAGTGGCCGTGAACGCTCCACTCGTACGAATGAAGCTTTTACTGGCTGTAAACGGAAACCTGGACCTGTACTCATACTCGTGTCTATGTGAATGCAGCCTTAGTAGGCCTATGTTATGTTTGAGTGTTCTGTTTTTTTTGTAATTGACCTAGTATTAGAGCTTCTAGCTAGCATATAATGTCATCTGGTAACAGAAGAAACCCGAACAAATAAAAGTCCTGTTTTGCGATGAATACTTTATCATTTTTTCACTTGTCTAGTAATTGCTTCCCGTATACTGAAATAAAGAAGACAAAATTGCAAAATACTTCGATCTGCAGCTTTGGTTTTACTGTTGTTAACGTTGATTACCACAACAGTCTAACACAATAAATTGTTTTTGCAGCAACACCACTAACAGTATTTGTCTAACATGATCGCCAATTCACTGAGATAGGCAATCCTGTCGAGAGCCACATCGTGGCCCGAGAAAACATTTTCACATGGCCCCTCTGAGAAGAAATTTTTTGAATTTTTTTAAAATAATTTATTTTGGTGTACTTTATATTTTTGAGCAACGGTGGGCCCCCCAAACGCCGAGGGGCCTGGGGTTACTTACCCCCATACCCTCCCCTCTCGAAGGGTCTGGATAGAGGGAGACAGGGAAGAAAGATGAATCATAATTACTCAATGCCACGTTTTATATATTTTTGCGATGTACCCTGAGATAGGCTGTTCGTGAGACTCGGTACGGAAGTCGTTCATTCAGCATTTCATAATTTTCTAAGCACTAGTATGTGGAGTATAGCTCTTTATGGCTCAGAGACATGGACACTAAGAAAAGAAGGCATCAAACGTATACAAGCTTTTGAGATGTAAATCTGACGCCAAGCAAACTGTATAGGACATGTCTTAAGACATTTCTGTCTTCTGAAGACTGTACTAGAGAGGAAGATAGAAGGGAAACGGCCAAGAGGAAAAACCAAGAAGGAAAATGCTGGACCTACTTATGGAGCAAGAGGAAAAGAAGCTCAGTTACGAGGAATTGAAGAGAGGAGCACAGGGCCGGGTTGGATAGCGCCATCGTCATTGGAACCTGCCTTAGGGCAGAGCACGCAAAGAAGAAGAATTTTCTAACACAATGTGCATTGATTTCATCAGCAGGCGTGGTTTACTTTCTCGATGTACCGGTGTCATTGATGTACTTCCTTTCGTTTGCAATATGGCGGCGGCTAGGAAAGTGTTTAACCGGTTGTTAGGTGAGGAGTACGTTATATTGATCTATTCATTTTATTGTCCGTTAGAAGTATCAACTCTAGTAGAATTTAGTCCACTTGATGACACGCTTACGTTCGCCTGTAAATGAAATTTTCCGTAGTTATACATAACGCTACTTCGCATCCCATATGCCTGACGCCACTCTTGAGAGAAGTTTTGCATGGTGATACGTTCAGATCAGCGATCTGATAATTGCTGTCAAAAATTGATATGCTCAGATCTGTTAGCCTGTCGTCAAAATAATTATTTATTTACTGTAGCGATAGAACGGCAACTACATCTGGATCTGGATAGTTAGTCGGCAAGGCCCCAGGACTGGGGCATCACACACTCACTACACTTTCTAAAGTTACTCGAATTTATTCGATTGTCATATAACCACAGTTTAACGGAATATTGGAGCTTTTGCTTCGCGGAATTTAGTAAATTAACATAAATTTACCTATGTGTGTCAATTATTTTAACGTGCGTTAATTAACGCATTAACGTGTTAATTAATGCGTTAATTTGACACCTCTAACCTTAAGGTGCGAATATACACTTCCTTTAAATAAAAGAAATGTGGAGTATGTCAACTAAGATGGGCCAGTTGTCTTACCGTCACTGGAATCTGTCGTCAGGCTCACTGCATCATCTTTTACTAGGCGATGGTTCGCCATCATCTTGTTCATCATCTTTTTAGACCAGACAACGGGCTAGCCGCAATTGCTTATTGTGTTTTAGACTGACCCTCATTGTCAGCATGTCCACAAACACTACTGGTCAGGAGTCTTTAAATTGTTGAAGTTCGACCATATTCTGAAAAAAAGCTCTACCAATCAGGGACAACATACAGCATTTTGGCAAGAGCGGTTGACGCTGTCGCAAAAGTTTTCCAATTTTCACAAGGGAGTTTTAAATAATATTTTGTCTTAGGCTTAGGATTCGGGCAGGGAAGTTTTGCGATAAGGGTACTTGTGTTGTTTAGGAGACTAACTGCATAGACCTGAGGCATATCTTGAGCTCGTAGTGTTCAAAGACCATAGAGAGTACATGCGCAGCTTGCCATGACAGTGCATGTATTTCACAAACAGTGACTGACATTGATGTTGTGTTCATTACAGCGGTTTCTAGGTGTTCGGCCGGTTTGCGATTTGCAACTTATGATGCCACTCGCACTAACATGTTCATTGACAAATCTACTAAAGTTATCTGCCAAGGTTTCACCGGAAAACAGGTATCTGACCATAGGTATCATTTTTCTAAAAATAGCAATATAGTTGTGCATTTATAAACATTGAAATACAATACTTTAATTTGCCTTATAAGTTATAATTTAGTGATCTGACAGTGTTTGTTAATTAGCAGGAAGAAATCAGACTTGAAATTTCTTTGAGGGACCCACACTACTCTGAAGAAACTCCAGAAAACTTGCCTGATTAAGCAAAAACTGAAATTATTAGGCAATGAAGTGGTTTTAATATTTTCTGTCGTGAACATTTTACATTTTATGCTACTGTTACTTGCCACAGTAGTTTTTACCTAGCGGCTCAAGTATTTTGATTAAGAAAAGTTAATTATACTTATAGACTGTTCTGTTTACTCTCTGGTGTTCTACTGTTTGCATTTAAAGTTTATTTCTAAAATGGATCTATATCTTTTATTGCGACTGCAGAATTACAGGGTAAATTACATGTAAGTGTTATCACTAAAAAATTGAGATTAAATTGTGTGTCAGATATTCATCTGTGAAGGTGAGGCACTGGTGTCAGTTTGAGCTAATTGTGCTAATGTGCTAATGTGGTGGTCTGGCTCGATTGGTAGCATTGTTGATTGAATCAACGAAGTTAATCAACACCAGGCCCGGTTAGTACTTGGATGGGTGACCATCCCGGTATGTAACCAGCCACCCAGGTCAACTCAGCCTGGTTATCTCTCCATGGGTAGGCACCATGAGTACCAGTGAAAGCTGGGACGTAAACAGGCACATCGCGTGATGCACTGGCACTGTATCCATGGTCTTGCAGTGTAAAAACTGGTGTCTGGCTGAGGGCCTTAGGAAATGGAGATCAGCGCCACCCTATGGGCCTTAGGGCTTGGGAAGGACTTTACGTTTTTTTACGCTGACTAAGTGGGTTACTGAATATTGTTTAATGATTATCGTTGAATAATATCTAAGGAAATCTACAATACATCTGAAGTTAAAACTCTGCATGTACACTGTGTCTCAAAAAAAAACATCCCCAACATTTTTGACTGTAACTTCAAAACCAATTATCAGATTTTAATACTTTTTGGTATGAATATTCTTGACACAACGTGCCATCAAATGACCATGCAGTTTCCCACCTCACCCAATGTATGCTTCTGCACTACCTAGGGAAATTAGATCCAGTGAAACATGTTGAAATAAACAGAAAACCTTAACAAAACATCCCCGATATTATCGATCTCAACTTAGAGAAAGATTAGCAGATTTCAATAATTCTTTGGCAGAAATATTTCTGACACCACTGGCTATTAAATAAGTGTTTTAGTTTCTACCTCACCCAACGTCTGCTTTTGCACTGCCTGGGGAAATCAGACCAAGCATAATATATGTTAAAATGAACGAAAAACGGCGATAATTTCCCTCTATCTTAATCTGGGGGCTCCGAGAGCCAATCTGTTACAAAATTTGACTGTCATGCAGCAACGTGTCTACCAGATGAAGTTTAGCAATGTTTGTGAAGTCAAGAAGGTACAGCCTGGATTGGTCTGGAGCAGAACATTGTCGTTACTGCTGTCAATGAATGGCGAAAGCGTTTTCTTGCCTGTGTTCGCATAGTGGACTAACACTTCAAGCAATTTTTCTGCAGGCAGTTAAAAATGGCCTACTGGATGAAATGTTAGCCATAGTGTCAGAAATGTGAACAAAATGTGTTTTTACACGTTATGTTCATTAAGCAATCATATCGCATTGGATAAAAAAGTGATATTTCGTCGGTTGTGTTTTTCCCAGGTAGTGCAGAAACAAACGCTGGGTGAGGTGGGAAACTGAATGGTCATTTGATGGCAAGTTGTGTCGGGAATATTTGTACCAAAAATTATTAAAATCTGACAATTGGTTTTCAAATTACAGTCGAAAATGTCGGGGATGTTTTTTTGAGACACAGTGTAGATTGTAGATAGATGTGTGTTTGACTTGGGTTGTTTAAAAATGGTTGGTTGTTTTCTCTATATATAGTTGTAGTTGAAATGTAATTTACTATGACTATGGCACATTAGAGCTTTTTAGAGAAGCGCAATAGAGATTGTTTAGAGTATGCACTATATGAATTTACACTTTACTTACTCACTTAGTTACAGCTAGTATTTGTAACAAAGTCTCTGGGGAATTCATTCATTAATTGCTCAGTGCATAGTCAAATTACTTGTGCTGCTTAGGCTTTGCAGTGGAACCCAGAGACATCAACTGTAAGAACAGAATCGACAGATTTTATTGCTTTCATCATTGCATCGAGAAACAAAAAATGCAGACTTGCAGACACAGCTAGAATTAGACTTCGCATCTACACTAACCTTAAACAACTAATGTGCTGGACTATTTTGAGTTCGTTTTCTTTGTTGTGCATTTGCAGGGAACATTTCACAGTCAACAGGCTATAGAGTATGGCACAAACATGGTGGGCGGAGTTTCTCCTGGTAAAGGCGGCTCACAACATCTTGGTCTGCCAGTATTTAACAGTGTCAAAGAGGTAGGCAGTCTTAAGATGCTAAGTGCATGTAGTTGTGAGTTTTGCTGCCAAGTGAATGAGAAAGATGCTCACGTGCATCCGTCATGCACCTTGGTCAACAAGGAGTATAATTTGTTATTGGTCAAAGAGCTCTGCAGTGAAAAATAACTCATCCTGGATTGAGTTAAACACTAATTGTAGTTGTTGGTCTGCTGAAACGTTCGTGATTTAATTTCTCTGGATTAACTGCTTAGTGGTGGGATCAACTTTGGTTTTTACCTCCGCCAAGGAGGTAATGCTTTTGCCAGGCTTTGTTTGTCTGTTTGTCTGTCTGTGTGTTAGCAAGGTAACTCAAAAAGTTATGGACAGATCTTTCTGAAATTTTGAGGGTATGTCGGGCATGGCACAAACTACCAGTGATTCAATTTTGGGGGTCATCCGGAAGGAATCCTGGATTCTGGATCACTTTGAAATTTTCGTTACCATTGCTTTCAATGGGGCATAGGGGAAACCGCTGCTAAACCGAAGATGGTGCTGCCACCTAGCGAACAACATTGCCTTGGCGGAGGTGTGCGGGCTCTGACTGCTTTCTAGTTTTGACATTTTTATTGAGCTAATTTGAGTATTCTGCTGTTTGTTTCTTTGCTTAAATTGAGAGAATCGTAGCTGCACTGCTGTACATGATTTAGTAGTGAAGCTTGGAAGATGATATCGACCACAATTCAGATTTGGATTGGTCTGAAAGCAGTACTTGCCATTTGTGCTAATGCAGTCATGTCCATAAGTGTAAACAGAGTAGTGGATATTCGCCTAATGTGAAAGTAGGTTAGCATTTTAACAGTTCTGTCTGTTTATTTGTAAGATCATTCATAAAGTTTTCGGCAGACTTTCGTGAAATTTTATAGAAAGGTGGGGTGTGGACCATGCAACAACCGCTTACATCTTAAGAGGTGATTTAATAGCTGTTTCCAAGTGCTGAGCACTGTATTTAAGTATTTGTTTACATACGCAAGCATGTATTCTAATGGATGGATGTAGGCAAAAGCAGCCACGCAGTGTGATGCCACGGTGATCTACGTTCCGCCCGCTGGAGCAGCTGCTGCAATCCTGGAGGCTGTCGATGCTGAGATTGGACTGATTGTGACAATAACAGAAGGCATTCCACAGCAGGACATGGTCCGTGTCAAGCGACGATTGCTTGCACAGGACAAGTCTCGCCTTATCGGACCAAACTGTCCCGGCATCATCAAGGTTATTTGTAATGTACACTTTGTAATTTGGCGGGTTTGAACTAGAGCTGTGGAAATAGATGATAATCACATGCTATACTACTATACTGTAATAATAATGATTAAGACAAATTCGTTCATCAAGTTTTTGATTAAATGCTGCATGATTAATTGACTATGAAATTGATAGCTTTGCGGAGTTTTATGGTATGATTAAGTGGATGGTTTGCACTGGAGAACTCTTGCAGTCATTGTATTAAGGCCACAGTTACATGTGTAATGAAGTGTTTGCAAAAATGTTTAAAAACATTTTTAGCATGATGTCTTAATTGTGGCTCGGTAGTCTAACGGTAACGTGTCAGACTTGTAATCGTGAGGTAACTCAGAGGTGCAGGTTTGACTCCGCACCAGGACACTGCCGGGTAACGACCTTAAGCAAGTTGTTCACACACGTGTCTCTGACACCAAGCAGTATAATTTGGTACTGGCTTCACCGCTGGGACATAAACAGGCACATTGTGCGATACACTGGCCCCGTATCCGTGGTCTCGCAGTGTAAAAACTGGTGTCTGGCTGAGGACCTTAGGAAACGGAGATCAGCGCCGCCCTGTGGGTCGTAAGGCTCGGGAAGGACTTTACGTTACGTTTTACCGCTGTTTTACCGTTGTTTGCACAATTTTGTTTGTTTTGGTGTAACAGCCAGGAGAATGCAAAATTGGTATCATGCCTGGCCATGTCCACAAAAAAGGGAAAATCGGTATGTCTCATTTACTTTTTTTGTTATATCGTTGTAGCATTAAAAGTAGCAGTATGCGTCATTTTTATCTTTGTATTTTAACCAAAGAATTGCATTTTAATTCATTGCAGCCAAAGCCTGATTTTAGATAAAACTGCTGCAGTTCAATAATCGTTGGTTTTCTAGTGTCTAGGGTTAAGTAATATGCCTATAACTTTAACTGAAATATGAATAAAACAATAGTATGCATGAAGACTCGTGGTTCCTACAGTCAGGGAATGTAAAACTACCAGGGTGCAAAAGTTAACAAAGATGCACAAAACTTTTTCAAAGTGACAAACGCTTGCATTAGTTTATTGCTTACTTATCAAAAATACTTACTGTGCTTCTTACATCCCAATTCGGTAATTTCGGTTCGATTCGGTGATTAGCCATACAGAAGATGTCACACGATTGATGTAATAATATAATTACTGTTGTTTTATTGGTATTTTGCATGAACAAATTAGTCAGGGGAAATGAATTCTGCATAGTAGTCAGAACCATGAAGACCGTAATTTTATGTTCAGAACTTCACCTTGCTGTCGATGTTAGTTAATTCTGCATGGCAAGCCAATGCTCATTTCATTACTTTTAACTTTAGATAGGCTGTGCTGAAAGTAAAATTTGCTTGAAAAATTTTTTGGGCCACATTTGGTTAGATTTGCCAGAAGTTGGCTCAAGCTAGAGTTACAGGTAAAATATGGTAATGCCACTCATCCACGCAAGATGGCTCCATTTCTTTATGATGAGCAACTTGCATGATGTGTTGAAAGCATTTATTACCTTAGACCTTAGTTCCTCATGTTCCAGCCGGAACATCGGGCGACGAGCTTTCTCCATTTCGGTCTGTCGCTGGCAGATCTCTGCACCCATCCAGGTAAGCCCCATATCTTGAAGGTCTTCTTTGAGTGTTGCCCGCCAGGTTTTCGTCGGTCTTCCTGGTCTCTGTTTGCCGTTGTCAGGTAACCAATTCATGGCCTTGTAGGCTGGTCTGTTTTTAGGCAGACGTAAGATGTGACCCGCATTTATACATATGTCAATTCGTGGTTCCCCAAGGACTAGAGGTGCCACCCAGGAAGTCCACATCACATTGGTTATGGAGCTTGAAAGCTGATTTTCAGTCGCTCATCCATGGACTCAACTCAACCTGGCAGTGTGCTCCAGAAAGGCCCGGGCCATCTGGGGCATGTGCTCCAGAACGGCCCGGGCCGTCTGGGACATGCTCGTGGTGATGATGATGAGTAGTAGTAGAAGTAGAACATAGTACGCAAAAAATTATACATTTGTTAGTTTATCAAGCTGTATGCTGGCAATGAGCAGGCATTGTGTCTCGTTCGGGGACATTGACCTACGAGGCAGTGCATCAGACTACCCTCGCTGGACTGGGTCAGAGTCTTTGTGTTGGCATTGGCGGTGACCCGTTCAATGGAACTAACTTTGTTGACTGCCTTCAAATCTATCTTGATGACCCTCAGACTGAAGGTTTGTTTCTTTGTGGTACAGTTGGTCAGCTGTGAAATGTGATATTGTTCTTATGAATAGTTCGTTTATACATTCTGTTTGAAAAGGCCGTCCCCGAAATGACCTATACCGTGTCGGGTGGGACGTTAAACCCTAATCACTCACTCACTCACTTATAAGCTTTAAAACAAATAATATTTAAGTGCTGTGTTCAGACTCTCACTTTTGCCATGTAAGCAATTTCTTTCTGAACATTATGCTAAAAACTGCATGACTGTATGATGCACGGTTGCAAAATTATGGTGCTGTAAATTTAGTGCCATTTTTTCTGGAACACACTGTACAGTTGCCATGCACACATATTATTTACCAATATGCCAGTGCATTTGCAATGCGATAGTGTTATTTACTGATACATGGTGTTTCATAAAAAACGACCCCTTTTTTTCTTTCATAATTCACTCAAATGATGACCAATTTTCATGAAATTTTCACCAGTTGTAGCTGAAGAAATATTAATTCAAAATATTTCAACAAAATGTCGCGGTTGATTAAATATTCTTTGCTAGTCGTGACATAATGCTGATGTCATAATGTGTCACGGGTACAAGCTTGCAAGTCTCAACTGGTGCTGTCAGTTGCTACCCTGCTCCGATGGTGAAAAACCTGATTCATTGATGACAAATTCTTGAAGTTTTACAGTTGCAGCCACAAAAAACGCGCAAAGCAATTGCATTTACGTGTCTGTAGGGATAGTTGGACTTTCACATGTTTGAGCAAGACAGTGCACTAGCACACCGAGCTTGTGAGAAGGTTGAGTTTTTGGATTGCATGACGCCTGATTCTTGTCCCCGTGTTGCTTAGTGCTGACGCGATGAACATTTTTCGTCAGCGAACCAGATTATGTTCACCGTCGAAGCAAGGTAGCAATTGACAGCACCAGTTGAGACTAGCAAGCTTGTACCCGTGACACATTATGACGTCAGCGTTACGTCACGACTGGCAAAGAATATTTAATCAACTGCCATTTTTTGGTGAAATATTTTGAATTAGTATTTTTTCGGCTACAACTGCTAAAAATTTCGTGTAAATTGATCATCATTTGAGTGAATTATGAAAGAAAGAAAAGGGGGTTGTTTTTTTGAAACACCGTGTGCATTCAGTTGCTGTGTGTATTGCAGGTATTATTCTGATTGGTGAGATTGGTGGAGACGCCGAGGAGCAAGCAGCGACGTTCCTCACAGAAAACAACACAGTCAGTCTTTTGACTACCTCATAGTCTTTATTCACCGTATGAACAGTGCAGTAGAAGAAGAATAGCTTTGTCATAAGTACGTCATCATCATCATCATTTCTGGCAAGCACCACTAAGAGTGCGTAGCGCCAAACGTAGACATCAATCTCCAGAGTGGACGGTTCTGAGCCAGGTCAACTGCGTCGTCCATATTGAGGTCGCTGCATTTCAGATCCTGCTGAATGGTTTTCATCCATGTAATACGAGTACGTCTCAGTG
>Ga0209671_1001704_pt1 | contig 18942 bp, 18 predicted proteins | sample WorMetHERISLAND2_2_FD_187401 | JGI IMG/M metagenome (GOLD analysis project Ga0209671, IMG submission 187401) | Marine gutless worms symbiont microbial communities from Max Planck institute for Marine Microbiology, Germany - Olavius geniculatus... | ecosystem: Host-associated > Annelida >...
ATTTATAGCAAAAAAAATCAAGTAGTATTTTAATTTATCACACTGTTTTTATTGAAAATTTTATGTTTGTGCGCTTGCTCTATTGATTTAAAATGACACAATGCCTTATTCGATGTTGGGCGTTCGATGTTCAATGTTCGATGTTCATTTTTTCAGGTTTTTCGAGAAAAGAATAACTCAGCGCTTATGGGGCTAAACCCCGCCTGCCGTAGCTTGAATTTTGATTAAACCACAAACTTCGGGCTACAAAGAAATTTCTCTTCAGCACTACCAAAGAGATCGGTCAATTTTCTTTTTTAATCATTTGACGCATCACGATTGTTTGCACCGCTGATAGAAGTACGAAATATCCTACCCACAGCGGAATTCCCAACACGGTCGGTTCCATTTTCCCCCAGGCCCAAAAATCCATTGCTAAAATGAAAATAGCGGCAAATAACCAGAAATAGCTATTTGAAATCCATTGCGGCGCACTGATCTGCAGCTTGTGTTCCTTCTGCAGCATTAACAGGTGCACGATCAGATACACCGCAAATGTTACTCCCATCACCCAGATGACCGGCAAAAAGACAGGGCTGGGAATCCACTTGAAGTAGAAGATGATTAACGCCGCTTCGCCGCAAAGGATGGACAAAATCGCCGCCGCTGGATACACCCGTTTTAAATATAGCCCGAATATGACGGTCGGAAAAAGAACTGCCAGGCCGGTAAAGGTCTAGGTGGCGATCTGTAAAATGGTTGCCGGCGGCTTATAGGCCAATGCCAGACCGGCCAGGCTCAAGACGATGACGAAGATCCGGCTGGCAATGCTGGTTTCCTTGTTTGATCTGCCTTTGCTGGGAGCGATGTTGCGGGTGAAAATGGAGCTTAAGGTCAAAAGCGATGAATCCATAGTATAAAAAATATACATAAGAATTTACATTGATACTTACATTTTAATTGTGTAGGGTAATCGCATTTTACTGTGTTGGATCGGTCAATATGTTAAACGCGTGCCCTACTGAAATTGATTTTGATGTTTATCAACCACGCAATCCTAAGGCAAACGCCTATTACCGCTGCGTCGATGATCATTTTGAACAGCTGGAAACTCTCTGGGATGAGCGTTATCAGAGCCGCTTTGGTTTTTGGCGGCCGTATGTGACCGATGTCATCCGGCGCTATTTGGATTGTGGGGATTTACACTTTGGCTTTGCGCGCGTTAGATGTGAAGACTGTGGCCATGAATATTTGCTGGCGTTTTCATGCAAGCGCCGGCATTTTTGCCCCTCGTGCCACCAGAAGCGGGTGGTGGAATTCGGTGAATGGCTGTGTCAAGAAGTGCTAAAACATGTGCCGCACCGCCAGTGGGTGTTCAGCATACCAAAAAGATTGCGGATCTATTTCATGTTTGACCGCAAGCTGCTCACCAAACTGAGTCGCTGTGCATGGAAAGTATTAAATTTATACCTGACGCAGGCTGCACCCTATGACAACGCCAAAGCCGGCGCGGCAATCGCTGTCCAAAGCTTTGGTGATTTTCTAAATTTTAACCCGCATCTGCCTATTCTCTGCACCGATGGCTGCTTTTACAACGATGGCGCCTTCATAGTATGCCCACCGCCCAATACAGCTGATCTTGAAGAGCTGTTTCGCCATGAAGTGTTCAAGATGCTCAAAGCTGAAGGCAAAATCACTGATTGCATTATTGAAAACATGATGAATTGGCGCTATAGCGGATTCAATGTGTATTGCGGCAAGTCCATCTGGCCGCACAATCAAGAAAGTCTTGAGAATCTGGCGCGCTACATCATCCGAGCCTCCTTTTCCCAAGAGCGCATGACCTATATTTGTGCTGCTGAATCATCCGATGCTACGGCAAAGGTTGTATATGAATCCAAAGATGGCAGGACCCAAAAGACATTTGACGCCTTAGACTGGTTTGCACAATTGACAACCCATATACCCAGTAAAGGCGAGCAGATGGTTCGCTATTACGGATTTTACTCAAATAAGTCACGGGGCTTACGTAAAAAAGTCGGCACCGATGATCAAGTCCCTGCATTAATTGATTCAGGTGTTTCGCGTAAGGCGTTTCGAAAGAATTGGGCCCGTTTAATTCAAAAAATTTAGATTTTTTGTATCAGCCGCGCCCAGTTTTTCCGAAATTCTTTGGATGAAAGCTCAGATTCAATCAACGCTGGGACGGCATCATCGGTGCCGGCTTTTTTGCGTAATCCACGCGATTTATTTGAGTAAAATCCATAACCGTAGTAACGAACCATCTGTTCGCCCTTATTGGGGATGTGGGTCACCGGTTGGGTTCACCCTGTTAAATTTCCCTAAAGGGAGCCCTATTTAACAGGGCAGGCCAATCCAAGGTGTCGAATGTTTTCGTCGATGTTCCATCCTTACTTTGATAAATGACTTTTGACACACCGTCACATGAATCATTGGCCGCAACATAGGTCATGCGCTCTTGTGAAAAGGATGCTCTGATGATATAACGCGCTAATTTTTCTCCGCCTCTGGTGGACTTCATTATGGGGCCAGATGGCTTTGCCGTAATAAACGCTGAAACCGCTGTGGCGCCAATTCATCATGTTTTCAATCACCACGTCTATATACCTGAAATTGCTATTTTTCAGTGCGGATTAATTAGTGGAAGGAAAAACAGTAATGAGAAAAGAGATTAAGCCGGACTCCTGGATCTGGGTGGTCGTGCAGAACCGTGGTCCCTATGAACAATTTCTAGGCCAGCGTTACGAGGATGAAAATGTGTCGTTTATTCCGGCCTTTTTTGAAAAGGAAGATGCCCAGCAGTGTTTGATTCATATGACTACCCACAAGGGGGATAAATACGAAGTCCAGGCTATATTCTATAAGGAATTAGCCGAAGACGCCGCCAAAAATGGCTTTATGATATTCATGCTGAATGCAGACGGAGAAATACTGGAGAAAATCAGTCCCTGATTTTCGGTTGATTGGTTGATTGGTTAAATGGTTGAATCGGGTCAAAAGGTTATAATCCTTCCTACCAGAAATCATTGTATTGACTGGATTGCGCAACCGGCTGCGCGGGTAGGACAGGATAAACACTCCGATCCCTAAACTACCAATATAAATCTTACTTCTTATCGAGCTACCGGAAGGAAATGCACTGGGTTTCATTCAAATAGAAGATGAACTGGGGGCGCATAATTATAAGCCCCTTGACGTAATAATCTCCCGCGGTGAGGGAGTCTGGGTTTGGGATACTGACGGCCGCAAATACCTTGATTGCCTGGCAGCCTACTCCGCCGTCAATCAGGGTCATTGCCATCCCAAAATAATGAAAGTCCTGGTTGAACAGGCCGGAAAACTAACCATAACATCCCGGGCTTTTCGCAATGATAAGCTCGCCCTGCTTCACCAGACGATTCGCGAATACATCCACTAACATAAAATTTTGCCCATGAATAGCGGGTCCGAAGCCGTGGAGTCAGCCATCAAGGCGGTGCGCAAGTGGGGCTACGAAGTTAAAGGTGTATCACCGGACCGGGCCGAAATTATCGTATACGAAAATAATTTTCATGGCCGAACCATAACCATCGTCAGCTTCAGCACGGATCCGGCAGCGCGCAGTGGATTCGGTCCCTTCACAGCTGGATTCAAAGTAATTCCCTACGGAGACAGTCAGGCGTTGGAAGATGCAATTACGCCCAATACCGTCGGTTTTATGGTCGAACCGATTCAGGGTGAGGCCGGCGTCATTATACCGCCTGACGGATATCTGCGTGAAATCAAACAAATCTGTAACCATTACAAGATAACCCTGATCTTTGATGAAATCCAAACCGGCCTGGGTCGCACCGGCAAACTGCTGGCAGACCGTCATGAAGATGCCGAGCCGGATGTAACCCTTATCGGCAAGGCCCTGAGCGGCGGCTATTACCCGGTTTCAGCTGTCCTTTCCAATTCCGAGGTTCTCGGAGTATTGAAACCCGGTGAGCACGGCAGCACTTTCGGCGGCAATCCCCTGGCCTGCGCTGTGGCCAGTAAGGCATTAAAAGTGCTGGTGGAAGAAATTATGATCGAAAATTCGGCTGAAATGGGAACCTATTTCCTTAATGGTTTGCGTCAAATCAGTAGCAACCTGATCAAAGAGGTTCGCGGTCGGGGACTGATGATTGGACTTGAGCTAAATCCTGAAGCCGGCGGCGCCCGCCAATATTGCGAACAACTAAAGAAAACTGGTATACTATGCAAAGATACCCATAACGATATTATCCGAATTTCACCACCGCTGGTAGTACAAAAGGATGATATCGATTGGGCCCTGGAAAGATTCGAAAAAGTGCTGACCAAAGATCAATAACCTAATTTTAAAAGGGAAAAAACATCTGTATGGAGAATTTGATTTATCTGGACAACGGCGCCACTTCCTATCCCAAACCGGAGGAAGTATATAGTTTTATGGATTCATTTTACCGGAACTTCGGGGTTAATCCGGGTCGTTCCGGATACGACCTGTGCATGGAAACTGGCGCCCTGGTGGACACGACCCGTAAAATGATGGCCGACTTCTTTAACGGCAATGATCCGAATCGGCTGTGCTTTTCCTACAACTCCACCGACGCGCTTAACCTGATCATTTTCGGTATTTTACAGCAGGGAGATCATGCCATCTCGACGACTCTCGAACACAATTCCGTACTCCGGCCGCTCTACCACCAGAGCAAGCTTAATGGCGTGGAAGTTGATTATGTTCCTTTTGACCGGAACGGCTATGTTGATCCAGATGAAATCAAGAATAAGATAAAACCAACCACCCATCTGGTCATGGTAAATCATGCCTCAAATGTGATCGGCACGGTCCAACCGTTGGAGGCCATCGGGCGTATCTGCCGTGAGCACGAGGTTGTATTTGCTATTGATGCCTCACAGTCTGCCGGCAAAGTTCCGATTGACATTGAACAGATGCACATCGATGCAGTTGCATTTACCGGCCACAAATCCTTGCTGGGCCCGACCGGCATCGGCGGCCTGTATGTGCGGGATGGAATTGAAATCAGGCATACCCGAGCCGGCGGGACGGGCGTGCGGTCTGCCGATCGAATGCATCTGGACGAATACCCCTACCGGCTGGAGTACGGTACCGGAAATATCGTTGGCATTGCCGGGTTGCATGCCGGATTGAAGTGGATCGAAGAAAAAGGCATTGATCAAATTCACCATCATGAAATAACATTGACCCGCATGCTAAGAGACGGCCTCAGGGAAATAGATGGTGTGGTACTCTACGGTCAGGATGACCTGACCGATCATATCGCCGTTCTCAGTTTCAATATCGACGGTATGGAATCACTGAATACGGGCACTCTTTTGGACGGCGAGTACAACATCGCCTGCCGCACCGGACTTCATTGCGCACCCCTGGTACACGAACAATTGGGTACCGATCAAATCGGAGGAACGGTTCGCATGGGCATCGGTCCCTTTAATACCGAGGATCATATCAAAACCGCAATCGAAGCCATCGGAGAAATTGTCGATTTTCAAAAGAAGAAGTAATCGGAATAAGGGTACTTAAGGTATAAGACAAAAAAATGAAAAGCGTGCATTATTATTAAATTCTACGCGTTTTTTATGCCTGATCTCTAGTGGTTGGAAATATCGGGACTTTTTCTTGGTTGTTTGGCCAATTTAAGGTTTGCAGAAGATTAACACAAAAATCTGGCACGGTAAGCCGGTGTTGATTTCAGGCACGAAATGTAAACTTTCTACAGAACGTGGATTGGCCAGGGGAAACCCACAATGCTCGTGGGTTTTAGATTTGTCCAGCTAACCTGAAATATCATGGTCCAATTTTTGGTGGATTTGAAAGCGCAATCCACACGCTGCGATAAACAACGTACAGTTCGCATGTTTACAAAAATATTGCGATTAACGGATTTCGAGATCAAAACAATTTTCCGATTTTTGAATGCCTCAATCCGTGATCACATTTAAAAAAAGAATTTGATGAAAAAAATGGTTGAATATGAACTTTAAACCGGACAATAAATGTGGAAACAGTGAAGATATCATTTTACTATTTGAAATAATTACGAATTCTAGATAATGGTAAAATTACTCAATAGTGGATCTCGGTTAGAGACATTGAATTTTAAGGTACATAACCTTTGATTTGACTTTTCTAAATAAAGCCAAAAAATTCAGGCACGAATTATGTAATTTTAGCCATTGAAACTGAATCCCATTATCCAAAAATACGAGTCGAGGATAGAAAAACGATTATCGTTGAGATATGGAGTCAAAAATGAAGCGTGACAGTATTAAAAAACTCTGCTGCCCATTATGTAAAGAAGAATTAGAATTACAAATAGAAAGTGAAATCAATAAAAACATAACCGAAGGGAATATGTTTTGTAATGGCTGCAGGAAAGAGTATTTAATTAAGGATGGAATTCCAAGAATGTATATTCCTGATGCTGAAATTATTACTCATTCAAAGAAATCAAAACACTCAGATTTTGTTGTAACTTCCGAAAATTTAGATAGATGGATTAAGAGTGGCAAGAGCATAAGAAGTCCAAATTTCCTGAAAAAAATTCCCACAAGCTTTTCGGTCGGATTCGGGTGGATTCTTTTTTTCATTACTATTTTAATGTTATTTATATACTATTTGAATTTTAATATAATTGTAACGAAAATAACTCATAATATCAGCATTAAACTTCCTTTACTAGCTATTTCTTTAGCTACATTGTTCCTGTCAATTACACTATTTTCTATCGATTATTTTAGGTATAGAACGATCAAGAAACGAACATTTTTAAATGACCTAAAAAAAATCAAAGAATTGTATGATAAAAGTATGTTGAGTGAATATGATATACGAATATCAAGAAAAGATGAAGAAAACGTTTTTAAAGATCAAGTTGATCGCCAAAGCGATTTTGTAGTTTATAAGGGCGAAAAAATAGAATCTTTGTTAAAAAAATATGATTTTAAGGTGGAAACAGCGCTGAATATCGGATGTGGAGGTGAACTGCACAAATCAGTTTCTATACCATACTTTAACAAAGGGTATCATATGTGGGGAATAGATATTAATGAGCAATACCTTACCGAATTCAGTCAAATATTTAATACCGAAGTGGCCTTAGCAAATAGTTTGGCTTTGCCTCTTAAAAGCAACTGCTTCAACCTAGTAAATTTCACTGACATTCTTGAGCACTGTCATCATCCTCTTTTAGGGTTGAGCGAGGCCCAAAGAGTACTTAGGGAAGATGGTGTTATTATTTTGACCACCGAAAATCAATGTAACTACAGATTAAATTTAAACCCCTTCTACTTTTTTGAATTGAATCCGATCATCTTTTTCGAAAAAGTAATTAGTCTGTATTATGATAAGGTATTACCACCTAGAACAATCATAGCCGAGTGGATGGGTTTCCATTTTTATCATACCCAATTCTCGAAAAATAAAGTTATCAGTTTAATGGAAGACGCTGGTTTTGAAATATTGAGTTTTGAAACACAATTCCCAGCTAAAAATTCAGAAAAACTAAATAAGATATATAAGAAGTTCCCCGTGCTAAAATATATGGGTGTGGAAATTATGATTATCGCCAAGAAAAAGAACTCCACAGTTTAACAAGGTAGGTTACAGACCCCGAACTCCGGCACCTTTTGTTCGAAGACTCGCCGCGACTGGATCTTTCCGAACAGCAATGTTCAATGGCGTTTGATCTAATGGTCGCACCGAACCATAAGGGGCACATCATTTGTCCTGCCAAGTACCAGCTTGAGATTCTCGTTGCAGCCGAGAACGCCCATCCAATGAAGCGAACTATCACAATCACCATACAAGGAACATGGTACTCAGATGAAACCAGAATGTTGCGCGATGGTGTGGGTGCGAGCGTAGGCCCTGTCTAACAAAGGCTCTTGGTGGCTACTGTATGCATAGTGTGACGCAGACCTTTGACATCTGCTATATATCTGCAATAATATCAGTAGGTTAAGGTTTAATATAACCAAACGCTATCTGAAAGCAGACAATCATTTTAAATCGGCGTGATTCTTGTTTTGCATCTACTGATTTACCTCCCCAACCTTTAATCAAACCCTCAAAATCCATCCTCAAACAGCTACAAAATTTAACGTTTACGAAATTACATTTTTCTTGCGAAAATATGGCTGGCAAATTTTAGATTCAAACTGAATAATACCGAAATTATTCCGGTGTAATTTCGAATTTGCTCACACTTAGGACTATTGGCAATATTCCGTAGTCAGTCCTTTTGAAGTACTAAAATTTCCTATTATATCTCATAATACCAAACCTTTTCTTTGCGCTAGAACCTTTCTAAGAAGCGTCCATCAATTGCGATCAAGCCAATAAATATCAACCCCATCCCAACAAATGCATTCCATTCCAGTCGTTCCCCCAAAACCATGACACCGAGTAAAATGGCACTCAAGGGTATCAAAAAGGTAACCAACAGGAGATTCGTCGGTCCGGCATTGGCCAATACTCTGAATTAGATAATGTCTATATCGCTATGCAAAATCAGGCACCAATGCTCAGATAAATTGAGCGATGTTGGCGAATAGATGTAATCAGAAACGAGTAAAGGATAGATATATCGAATTGGAGTGATAGAGAAAAGTTGCAGGGGAATAATTTTTGAGTTAAATGTAATTGGCTTAGAAAAACAAACACCCAAAAAGAATTCCCCATGCAAGAACCATATCACATTGGAGTCAGTTTACAAGACTATTACCGGATTTTTCGATCCGGAGAATGGAGAATACCGGATTTTTCAGAAAAATGTTTAATATGTGGTGTTGGCGATTGTGCCAAGTATCACGGTATTTATAAAAGAAGAGCGATCTGTCCGCAAAGCGGTTTTGAAGCTGCGGATCTTCCAGTGGTGCGGTTTTTATGCCATGCGAAAGGGCCGAGGAAAAATTGCGATCATGTGACCTTTTCATTATTACCGCTTGTTTTTGGTTCCCTACCGGTACTTAACGCTCAAATTTATGATGCTGGCTTTATGGTTAAGGCTGCGAGATAAATTAAGTTTATATGCTGCGATGGATGCGATTGAAGAAGAGTTGGTGAATAGTTCAATTTTAGCTCAATCGTAGCGGCAATCGAAAAGCGGATACATATTGAAGCTATCTCAAAATAAGGATCATCCCCAACTCTCACTCTAAGCCATAAGACTATGGCGAGTCAGCCCGGAAGTTAATATAGTCAACACGTCCCTTAATGGTAAATGTCTGCGGTAGTCGAACGAACGACTGGTCAAGGCGTAGTTCGCAGAACGAAGGCTGAAGCGAGTCCCACAAAGCAAGATGTAAGCGAGCTCGGCTATTGAATAAAATCAAATCATAACCTGTACTTATCAATATAACCAACTTTACATCAACTAAATTGGAGAAAAACCTTAAATGATAATATACAAAGAAAGGAGAGAATTATGGAAGATAAATGTCGCACGAGTTGCAGTCGCTGGTGGTTAAGTTTTGTAATGACAACCTTATTTCTCCTCGCAATCACCGCGTCTGGTGGTGCCGAATCCGGAAAAAATGTGACCACCGAAGCAATCATTGGTATCCTAAAAGAAAAAGGCATAATCACAGACCAAGAGTACGAAAGCCTGATAAAAAAAGCTGATCAGAAGAAAAAGGAAGAAGAAAAAGAGTATACCGTAAAATGGAACAATGGCATCAATATCGCTCGCAACGATGGCACGGTGAAATTAAAACTAGGTGGTCGTATCCATTTCGACTGGGGGAGCATCAGACCGGATTCTGCATTGAGAAGGAATGAAGAAAATGGTGTCTATGGAGACAACGCCTTGAAAGGTGATGGCGTTGAATTCCGACGCGCAAGAATCCAGATGTCGGGCACGCTTTGGGAGAACTTCCTATTCAAAGCGCAATATGATTTTGCCGGCAGCGACGCGGATTTTACGGATGTGTATCTCGGTGTTAAAAATATTCCCGTTGTCGGCACCTTGCTTTTTGGCCAGATGCGTGAGCCGTTTTCATTGGAGGTACGCACCAGCAGCAATTACATCACTTTCATGGAGCGGGCGCTGCCCATCGGCGCTTTTACGCCCCGTCGCAACTCAGGTATCAGAGCCAATAACACGCTGTTCAACGAGCGCCTGACTTGGTCTATCGGCGCATTTTACGGCGACACCGATAGTGACGGGGACTCCAATTTTGACGATGTAACAAACGCCGATCTGACATTTCGATTTACCGGGTTGCCATTTTACGCTCATAATGGCGAAAAACTTCTCCATTTAGGACTCGGTTACAGCTACGAGATGCGCGATGAAGGCAAAACCACCGCCCGATATCGGACACGGCCTGAATCACACCTTACCAATGCGCGACTCGTGGATACCGGCCGAATCGATTTGGACAGCGCCAATCTCATCAACCCTGAACTCGCACTCGTGTGGGGACCCCTTTCATTACAAGGTGAATATTTCTGGACCGAACTGGACTCGAAAGCGGCCAAGGACCCAACGTTCCAGGGAGCTTACCTGTATGGCAGCTGGTTTATCACCGGCGAGCACCGCCCTTACATCACATCTTCGGCTCGATTCGGCCGCGTTATACCGAAAGGCAACTTTTGGGATAACGGTCCTGGTGCATGGGAGCTCGCGACCCGCTGGTCTTGGGTCGATCTTAACGACAAGCGGGTCAAGGGCGGAGAAGAGACCAATTACACTTTAGGCGTCAACTGGTATTTAAATCCTAACTACCGCCTGATGTTCAACTATGTCTACGCCGATGTGAAGGACCGGGCCGATGCTGAGGACGGCAGCACGGATATCTACCAGATGCGGTTTCAAGTGGACTACTGAAGTTGACACCGCTATCATTTGTGTTTTGCGTCGTTGCAGATGTGGGAGATGTTTAGTTGACCTTTCAACGTTCCCAGTGTGCGGACGTTTCCGGAAGGCTGCCGATTTCATCCGCGCTTCAGTGGGGTTGAACCGATCTGCCGGTCGCAAAAACCAGCCGATATTCACCTGGATTCCGGTGTCAACGTGGCCTGTGTCAAATATTCCAGCTACCTGAAAGGATCCGCGTAAGCAGCCTGGTTCGAATTCGAAATCTCTCCAAGCATTTTCCGGTGATCGCCGGTCTGCTGCATCGCACCATCGGAACCATTAAAGCCGTCGATGACGTGACCCTGGATATTGCCAAAGGGGAAATTCTGGGTGTCGTCGGAGAATCCGGCTGCGGCAAATCAAACCTGGCCAGACTGATTCTGCGGTTGATCGAGCCGACATCCGGCACCATTCTTTTTGATAACCAAAACATTTGCGAACTGGATTCGCTGCAGCTGCGGCAGTTGCGACGCAAGATGCAGACAGAAGACAGAGGACAGAAGACAGAGGACAGAGGACAGAGGACAGAAGACAGAGGACAGAGGACAGAAGACAGAGGACAGAGGACAGAAGTCAGAGGACAGAGGACAGAAGTCAGAGGACAGAGGTCAGAAGACAGAGGACAGAGCACAGAAAACAGAGGACAGAAAAGCGAATGCGGAAGTGGGAATGCGGAATTCGGAAAAAGGGTAGTCGACTCAACTAGTTCTTAAATCGTGAATATTTTGAGGCGCGGATAAATCCCGCCACTACCGACGAGCCTCTATCCACACAGTAGCGGCGGGGTTTATCCCCGCCCGCTTAAGCTTGAATATTGCTTAAACCACAAACTTCGGGCTACAAAAAAATTTCTCTTCAGCACTACCAAAGAGATCGGTCAATTTTCTTTTTTGATCATTTGACGCATCAAGATTGTTTGCACGGCTGATAGAAGTACGAAGTATCCGACCCACAGCGGAATTCCCAACACGGTTGGTTCCATTTTCCCCCAGGCCCAAAAATCCATTGCTAATATGAAAATAGCGGCAAATAACCAGAAATAGCTATTTGAAACCCATTGCGGTGCACTGATCTGCAGCTTTTTTTCCTTCTGCAGCATTACCAGGTGCACGACCAGATACACCGCAAATGTTATCCCCATCACCCAGATGACCGGCAAAAAGACGGGGCTGGGAACCCATTTGAAGTAGAAGGTGATTAACGCCGCCTCGCCGCAAAGTATGGATAGAATCGCCGCCGCTGGATACACCCGTTCTAAATATAGCCCGAATATGACGGTCGGAAAAAGAACTGCCAGGCCGGTAAAGGTCTGGGTGGCGATCTGCAATATCGTTGCCGGTGGTTTATAGGCCAATGCCAGACCGGCCAGGCTCAAGACGATGACAAAGATCCGGCCGGCAATGCTCGTTTCCGAGGTCGATCTGCCTTTGCGGGGGGCTATGTCACGAGTGAAAATGGAGCTCAAGGTTAAAAGCTGTGAATCCATGGTGGACATCAGGGCCGCCAGCCCGGCAGCCATGACCAGGGCGGCCATGAAATCACCGGCGATCAAATTTAGCACCATGGGCAATATGCGGTCGGCCTGTTTGCCCACCAGATCAGGATAAGACAAGCGGCCCAACACGCCTACGGCAATGGGCATAAAAAAGACCACCGTACAAACCAGGGGGTACATCAGCATGGTGCGGGCGATGCTGCGGTCGTTTTTGGCCGAGAAAAATCGCTGAAACAGTTGCGGGAACATGGGATCGCAGAAAAACCACAGCACCAGGAAGCTGAACCAGATGCCCAGGGAATATTTGCCCAGTCCGCCGGGACGCGAGAATAATTCAGGGTTTGAAATTAACACTTTCTGGTTGGCCTCGACAAATCCGCCGTGATGCCAGGCGACCATAACCAGGGATACCAGCAACAGGACAAACATGACCAGCCCCTGAAAAAGATCCGTCCAGGCCACTGCCCGCAGTCCGCCGCGCAGTGTGTAAAGCAGGATGATGCCGGTTACGAGCATACAACCATAAAAGTAGGGCAGCCCCAGCAGCGCTTCCAGGGCATAGCCGGCTGCCATGGGCTGCAGCGCCAGGTATGGTATGGTAAACACAATCATCACAATGGCGAACAGAAAAGACAAGGCCGGGCTCTGATACAAGGTTTTGACGAGTTCGGGCGGTGTGACCAGCCCGTGATCGAGGCCGACGGTCCTGATTTTGCGGCCGATGATCCAGAATGTCAGCGCCATGAATCCGGTGCCGAATCCCATGATGGGGAAAAAGGCATAGCCGTCGCGATAGCCGGCACCGGATGTGCCGAAGACTGTGAAAGCCGAAAAGTTGGTGGCCACCATGGTTCCCAGCAGGATCAGGGTGCCCAGTTTGCGGTCTGCCAGAAAGTAGGTGTCCGGGGTCGATTTCCAGCGGGTGCGGGCAATGAAGCCGATGACTAGGACCGTTAAGAAATAGGTACATAAAACGAGTATTTTGGTTAACATATGAGTTTCTCCTTCTTGATGCTGGAAGGCCGTGGGATGCCAGAATGCTTTTAGGTCCATAGCCTTCGGGAATTTCAGCTTTCAGGGATTGAACAACAAAAAAAGCCACCCCGGCCTTTCGGTCGGGATGGCTTTCGCCTGGCATAACCTCAGTTGATCGACGCTTGAGCGTCGTTTGTTGCATATTAAAATCTGGACGGGGTCTTATAATTTTATATGGATATCTGTCAAGATATATTTCAAAGAAAAACCCCTCATCCAAGAATGTGCTGTCAAAATCCGACGACCTGTTGAAAATTACAAAGATTTTCCGATGCAAAATAAGTCTTATGTTCAGTATTTTCTTGATGAAAGTCTGCAAGCACAGTAGAAAAATAGGCCTATGATTGCGGCGAATGGAAGGGCTTAAGCTTTAATGATAGGAGTAAATTCATATTGACTTGTCGATCCGATAAAGCTATGGATGGCAAGATTCCATAGCCAGTCAATTCCGTAGTTGAAACGACAGATTCTTCACCCCCAAAATCCATAGACAATCGACAGATACCACCCGCTCAGTTTTGAGGAGTTCCACATGACGGTGCATACGGATACGAGTAATGGCCCCATCGCTTTCACCGGCGGCCGATTGATCGAGGGCAACGGTGGTGACGTCATCGAAAATGCCGTCATCTGGATCGAAAACGATCGGATCCGGGCCGCTGGATCAGCCGAAACAATCCGGTTGACCGAAGCCACGCAGCTGATAGACGTTAGCGGCAAAACGATTCTGCCCGGTTTGATCGATGCCCACGTGCATGTCGGCAACATCGATGTCTCCTTGGAAAAAACGGCCAAACTCCCACCGGCTGTTTATGTCATGCTGGCCGCCCGCAATCTCGAAAACGACCTTAACCTGGGATTTACAACCCTGCGGGATGCCGGCGGATTGGACTGGAGTTTCCGCGATGCAGTCGACAGAGGTCTTATTCGCGGCCCCCGCCTGCTGCTCAGCGTCGGTCCGCTTACGCCCACCGGCGGCCACTTCGACCAACGCGGCCCAGCCGCAGACATTCATCCGCCCCGAAACAGCATCGGCGTTTTTGCCGAGATCTGCGACGGTCCCCAGGCGATTCGCAAAGCGGCTAGAGAAGTCCTCCGAAAAGGGGCTGACCAGGTGAAAGTTGCCGCCGACGGCGGCGTCACATCGCCAACCGATCAACCCGGGCAGTGGCAGTTTTCCGTCTCCGAAATGAAAGTCGCCGTGGAAATTGCCGAAGCCGCCGGGAAATACGTCATGGCCCACGCCTATAGTCCCGTGGCAATCCGACACTGTATTGAAGCCGGCGTGCGAACCATTGAACACGGCAACTTGCTGGATGCCGAAACCGCGGAATTGATGGCTAGCAAGGGGACCTATTACGTACCGACTATGGCAACTTACGATGTGCTGGCCAATGAAGGCAGTCACGAACTGGATCCGCCGACCATCGCCAAGCTGGAGATGGTGCACCATTCAGCTTACAACGCCTTGGCCCACGCCTACCGGGCCGGCGTGAAAATTGGATCCGGATCAGATATCATCGGACCCTATCAGCATCTGAAAGGACGGGAATTTCGCCTCAAGGCCGAAATCATGACGCCCATGGAAAGCATTGTTTCGGCCACCCGCACCAATGCGGAAATGGTTGGGCTGGACGATCGCCTAGGAACTCTGGAGGCCGGCAAAATCGCTGATTTGATTGTCGTCAACGGCAATCCGCTGGAGGACTTGACCCTCTTTGAAAGAGGTGCCGAAGAGATCCGGCTGGTCATGAAGCGCGGCAAGATTATGAAGAATTTGCTTTAGTTGACTCGCCCTAATAAATAGCTGAATCGAGGATGCGGTATCGCTTCGCTCTATCCATAAATTAAATAGACCATTCGACAAAAGACTCATGACAGGCCGTTCGACACAGAAGCTCATGACAGGCAGAATACCTTATATCCAAAATCCGATATCCGAAATCTACAATGTACCCCTGCTTCATCAGCAAAATAAACTGAGGCCTCTGACGTAACCTATATAGGACAACCGGTATAAACAGCTCGAGACAGGGATCGATGCAGCCATGGACTTTTCACGTGTCAGAAAAGAATTTCCCATCAAACGCAGCCGGGTGTACCTGAACAATGCCTCCATCGCGCCTATGTCGAACCCGGTGATTGCGGCCGTAAATGCCTTAATGGCGGATGTGCGCGACAGCGGACGCAACAACTATCCGCTTTGGTGCTGGCACGCCGACAATATCATCAAAGGGCGCATCGCCACCCTGATCGGCGCCGATAAATCAGAAATTGCTTTTATCAAAAACACCACCGAAGGCATTTCGATCGTCGCCAATGGAATTGATTGGCGACCGGGAGATAATGTCATTATCGCGGATATCGAGTACCCTTCAAATGTTTACTGCTGGATGAATTTGAAACAGCGGGGGGTCCAAATCCGGTGGATCAAATCCCGCGACGGCCGGTTCACCGCCGACGATGTCGCCGCTTTGATAGACCGTCAGACCAGACTGGTCTCTTTGAGCGCTGTTCAATTTTTGAACGGCTTCCGCTTTGACCTTGAAAATGTGGCTGAATTGTGTCGTACCAGGGGGGTATTGCTAAATCTTGACGGGATTCAGCTCCTGGGGGCACTGCACCTTGATGTTTCCCGCTACCCCATCGATTTTTTGTCGGCGGGGGGACACAAGTGGCTCATGGCGCCAATTGGTACGGGTATTTTTTATTGTCGCCGGAGCTCTCTGGAGCATCTTCACCCGGTAAACGTCGGATATCACAGTGTCGATAAATCCGAAGACGATATCGATTATGATTTCACCTTGAAACCCCATGCCGGTCGATTTGAAGAGGCCCTTGTCAACTTTCCGGGTATTTGGGGGTTGGAAGCTGCGGTTGATCTTATCATGAACCTCGGCATCGACCGCATTGAACGGCATATTCGCAATCTGACGCGCAGGGCCTACGAAGGACTGAAGTCCCGCAATTATCAAATTGTTTCTTCTTTTGAAAACAAAGAACGCTCCGGTATTCTGTGCTTTAAACACGCGTTACTATCGGCGCAGCAGATTGGAGAGCGTCTGCAGGAGGCCAAAGTGGACCTGGCCGTCAGGGGCGGCGCGCTCAGGATGTCGCCTACATTCTACAACGATGAAGATGAAATCGATGCCATGCTGGCGGCGCTCCCTTAAACAAGAATCATTGGAATGAAAAGGAGGTCAATCAATGCGAAAACGTTTTGAAGTGATTGGATGGGTGTTGCTTTTGTGTTTTCTGGTCGGCGTTTCGACGGCGTTTACGGCTCAACCTCGCAAAGGGGGCAGCCTGGTTTTCGGTTCGGTCACCGAAGTCGCCAGCCTGGATCCGCATGTCTATCAGGGAACCGCTTGGAAAACGATTAATTTATGTCTTTACAACAGTTTGCTGGGATTCGACGACCAAGGCCGGCCCACTGGCGCACTGGCCGAAAGTTGGGAAACCCCGGACGCCAAAACCATTGTCTTTTACCTTCGCAAAGGCGTCAAATTCCACAAGGGCCAAGCGTTTACGGCGGCCGATGTGAAATACTCGCTCGAAAGAATCCTGGAGCCGGTCACCGGCGCCACCCTGCGCGCCAACCTCAAAGGTGTCAAGGTGACCGTCGTCGATGATTACACCGTCAAAGTCGAAAAGGACGCACCGGATGTGACCCTGCTCAGCGTTCTGGCGATGGGTGAAACGGCCATCGTCTCAGCCGAGTGGATGAAATCCGGGCCCAATGTGAAGATCGAAGCCAACGGCACCGGCCCATTTGTTCTGGTTGACAACGAGCCGAAAGTCCGCGTGTTGGTAAAACGCAATCCGGACTACTTTGAAACAGATCTGCCCCATCTCGATAAAATTGAATTCCGCATGATCAAAAACGGCGAAGCGCGGGTCAACGCTTTGAAAACAGGGGCCGTTGATGTCATCGACACGGTTCCCTGGAAAGATATCGATATTCTCAAAGCCCAGCCGGGAATTGTTGTGGATGTCGAAGACGGCGAATTCATGAACCTCTGGATCAACGCCACCAAGAAGCCCCTTGACGATCCGCGGGTCCGTCAGGCAATTGCCTATGCCATCGATCGCCAGGCCATATCGGAGGCGGCGTTTTTCGGCTACGGCACGCCGCTTTATGGACCCCCCACGATAGCCGGATCATGGTACTATAACAAAGATCTGGCCGCTACGTTCAAACGGGACCTGACCAAGGCCAAACAATTGCTTGCCGAGGCCGGCCATGCCGGTGGATTCGATCTGGAGCTGTTGACGTATCACGGCCTGCAAATTTACACCATCACGGCACAAATCGTGCAGGCCAATCTCAAAGAGGTCGGGATCAATGTGAAAATCAAATTATCGGAATGGGCGGCGGTGGTCGAAAACAAAAACAAGGCCACCTATGACTTTCTGGTATATGGCGTAACCATCAAAAGTCCCGATCCGGATGTTTATTCGTACTACTTCGGCTCTGAATCGACCTATTGGGCGAAACCCATCGGATTTATGGATGCCGACATCGAGAACCTGCTGCAGAAAGGCCGTGCAACCACCGATACGGCCGCCCGCAGACAAATCTACCGCCGGCTTGAACAGCGCATCCTTGAACTTACCCCCTGGATACACGTCAACTGGCGTGCCAATTGTCATGCTTACAAAAATAAGGTGCAGGGCTATATTCACCTGGGCGGCGCTTTGGCCGAAAGCTATCCCAGCCTGAAATATACCTGGCTGGCCAAGTAGATATTTTCGGGTTTTCGAGCTGACAACTCTTGTGAAACTACTTAAAAAAAACAAGGTTTCAGGTGTCAGGTTTCAGGTGTCAGGAAAAAACGGTGTTAGATCCACTTATGAAAATACACATATTCAAAACCATTCAGTTATGAGTTATTGGTTTGTGGGAGTGGCCTCGATTCGACTGAGCTCGTCGCAGGCCGGCCACGATTACCCATCTGGGTAATCGCGGTTGAAAACCGCTCCCACGATCTATGAACGCACCATTTTCGGATGAAGTTTCCTATCCGATCAGACCGGATGTCCTTTAGCCGGAGGCCGCGGCTCTTATGAAGCTTCATTGTAATGACGAATGACGAATGGTGGATTCCCTGCGCTCAGTCATTTTTAAAAAGACAGAATACCCTATTCGATGTTCGATGTTGGACGTTCGATGTTGGATGTTCATTAGTTTCTTTTCATTGATCAGACTGGACGCTCGTGGCCAGAGGCAGCGCTGGTATGAAACTGGTGCTCTTCATGATTTAAAAGCGAACCGCAGAATGTCGAAGGGTGGAATCGATTGGGGCTTGGGGCTTAGCTCTTTGGGCTTCGCTTTCAGCTACAACCCAGCACGTCGAGCTACGACCCCGCACGTCGCTCAGTCGTTTTAAAATGGACCGTTCGACAAAAGAGCTCACGACAAGCCGTTCGACAAAAGAGCTCACGACAAGCCGTTCGACAAAAGAGCTCACGACAAGCCGTTCGACAAAAGAGCTCACGACAAGCCGTTCGACAAAAGAGCTC
>Ga0209671_1001705_pt1 | contig 18938 bp, 15 predicted proteins | sample WorMetHERISLAND2_2_FD_187401 | JGI IMG/M metagenome (GOLD analysis project Ga0209671, IMG submission 187401) | Marine gutless worms symbiont microbial communities from Max Planck institute for Marine Microbiology, Germany - Olavius geniculatus... | ecosystem: Host-associated > Annelida >...
AAGTCACGTGGCCCGAACTCAAATGCATTGGCATACGCCGAACGCGCATTGTCGACTTAGGGTAGGTCAACATGAGAGCCTATAACTTTGTTCGTTGTGGACGGAATTTCACAAAAATTTTTTTGTTCAACGCCGAAAGGATTGTACCCGTCAACGTCGTTTAGATTTTGTCGCTATCTTCATCAGTTCCAGAGATATTTGCGCTAAAACTCGAAAGTTGTCGTAAATCACACCGATTTTTGAACGTTTTTTGCCCTCCCAAATTTTAAGGGGGTGGTACCCCCAAAAGTTGTACTTGCGTTAACACCCCAACCTACAGCCGCGTTAAGTGCCAAAGTTTCGTCGGGCTACACTCCCTAACTCCGAAGTTATAAGCGCTCCTTTATTGCATTTTAAGCCAATTTTTGACCCCCCCTTTAAAAAAGATGTAAGGGGGGCCCCCATCCCCAGTGGGGGGTGCGCTACTAGCATTTGGTGATTCTCTAGCACGTGTAAAAATTTGGGGGAGCAGCACCCCCTAGGGGCCGAAATATGGTCTTCCGAAATATGCGCTTTTGGTGAGTACCATTAAGAATCTAAATCTCCAAGGTTACTTTACCAAACTTCACCGGACTTGTTTCGCCTAACGCAGGAGGAATCGCGGTAGATGGAATAAAAATCAGATTTTGAATATCTTCATCCGTTTCGGAGATATTCGCCGCCAAACTTCAAAGTCGTCCAAAATCGGGCTAAATTTTGCATGTTTTTGGCCCCTGAAATTTTTTTGGTGTGTACCCCCCAAAATTTTAAACCGGCATTATAAAATTGGGCCTAGTACTGACCATTTTGCAAAATTTCACGCCGGTTGGCCCACGCATCTCGGAGATCTCGTGTTGAAATAAAAAATAAAAAACATCTGGGCTAAAACTTAAGTCCGCTTCGCAAGCTATCGCTTCCGGGTGGACTAAAAAATTGAAGTGACAACAGAAAATAAAAAAAAATTGTCATAACAAATGTCACATTATGCCAGAAAAATGGAAATGTATTGCTACCTAAAAGATGCTTCCGGCGAATGCTTCAACATGAACTTGGACAACTCATTCTTCACAAAATCTTCTTTACTTTTCATATTGGCACTAAACACGCAGCAAGAGATTAAATACTAGTCAAAAGCATCATTTTAGTTACAGCCATGTACAAATTGATGCAGATACAAAAACAATCATGACAACACACCAGACGTCAAATTATGCCAGAAAAATGCATATACTAAAAATACAGAAGATTGCTTGGTGACATGATTGAGATTTTTAAAATTGTGAATGACATTTATAATAAAAAAAGTCGCACCTACATTAAATTACAATAATACTTCAGTATCTAGAGGTAGTGCCTGCATCCGTTTATCTACATTACTGACTACTGAACACTCAGCGTGTTCGGAGTCGAGGGGGTAATGCCGAACGCCTAAAGTCTTTGGGCGTAAGTAGTTCCAGGACCCAGATACGACATATCGGTGCTAAGTTTTGATGTGAGGTAGCTAGAAGTTCAGAAACAAGAAAGTTATCGGGTAAGCAATTTTTGAAATTTAAGACACAATTTTCTCGAAACTGGTGAACTTTGGTCCACATATTTTGACGTTGTTGGAAAGCTTTACCGAAGGACTACAAGCCCCCAAAATTTTCTGGGCCAAAGTTCAGAAACAAAAAAGTTACTGGGTGAGCAATTTTTGAACTTTGGACCCAATGTTTCTCGAAATTGGTGAACTTTGGTCCACATATTTCGACGTTGCTGGAAAGCCCTAGGGAAGGGCTACAGGCCACCAAAATTTTGTGGGCCAAAGTACAAAAACAAAAAAAATATGTGGGGTCAAATTCTGACAAAAATTCCGATTTTCTCAAAATTGGTGAACTTTGGTCCACATATTTTGACGTTTTTGGATAGCCCTAGGCAAGGGCTACAAGCCACTAAAATTTTGTGGGCCAAAGTTCAGAAACAAAAAAGTTATTGGGTGATCAAATTTTGAACTTTGGTCCCGATTTTCTCAAAACTGGTGAATTTTGGTCCACATATTTTGGCACTTTTGGAAAGCCCTCCAAAAGGACTACAAGACACCCAAAGTATGTGGGCCAAAGTTTAAAAACAAAAACGTTATGCAAGGTCAAATTCTGACAAAAATTCCGATTTTCTCGAAATTGGTGAACTTTGGTCCATATATTTTAACATTGTTGGAAAGCCCTAGGGAAGGGCTACAAGCCACCAAAATTTTGTGGGCCAAAGTTCAGAAGCAAAAAAGTTATTGGGTGATCAAATTTCGAACTTTGATCCAGATTTTCTCGAAACCGGTGAACTTTGGTCCATATATTTTGGCATTTGTGGAAAAACCTTAAAACGTCCTACGAGCCGTAAAAAATTTGTGAACCAAAGATCAAAAATGACAAAGTTATTCATCAAAAAACCTAAAATTTACCATAGTGGGTAACTTTGGGGGGCCCTAGCAAAAAATTCTCCGATTGTATTTTGATAATTTTTCTCAGTATGTATACTGCTGTGTATCTAATATTTATGTGCAAAGTTAGTAAAAAAAGTTCATTTGGTTTATTCGAGATTTTTCGGGTCAAAGTGAAAATTTCGAAAAAATTCCCCCAAAATTGGGGGTAAAAGGTGGGTCCCCCAATTTTGAAACTAAGGTAGGCCCCTAGACCCCCTACAGGCCCATGCCAAAATTCGTCCCCAAAACTCCTTGGGGGACGAGATTTTAGGGGTCAAATTTTCGACTTCGGACCCGATTTTCTCGAAATCGGTGAACTTTGGTCCACTTTTTTGGCATTTTCGGAGAGCCTTGGGGTAGGGCTACAACGTCCCCAAATTTGGTGCACCTACGTTCAAAAACAAAAAAATTGAGGACCTGAGTACATTACGGCCCCATTCCAACTGAATGCGTTGGATGCGCGGGCCTCAAACCACAAAATCGGAGTCGATCCGATAACACTCCTCAACACATTACTAGACGGAATGGAAATCTTCGACTTCACTGCAGACACACTGGCACATGGCACGACAGCACGAACGCTCAAAATTCTACAACACATTATCCAAAAAATATCATAAAACAATACTAGCTGTACTAAATGACTCCTACCAAGTGTTCATTTCATATCAGCAGATATTTTACAACACAAAATATAGTGTTTACGCATTTCAAAATATAAACAATACGGTGCTTGTAACGTAACGTAGCGGCAATGAGCTTGAACTTAAAACGTTTTTCACAGTGATTAAAAAATCGAAGCTTTCTGGACTCAGAAGCTATCAAGATATCACCTTGTGCCCATATCGGATTTAGCAAATCCTACTGCTCAAGCCAGAACTTCTTTATAGGCAAATAGCATTTGCAAATCTCAATCGTTGGTTTTTTTCTCTAACAGCAAAAAATTATTTCTTCTCAATAATTTCGGCCTAGACGACCGAGTAGTGGATTTGAATTAGTATCATCTAGGCTAGCCTAGTTATAAACTGCATTTATAGTATGTATCTCAAGTCAGTGTCTTACATGCTATGGCTAAGTATCCTCTTACTGCAAACTGTAAACGCCAAAAAAAAGATTCATTCTATGCACTGCATGGTTACTTTATTTCTTTTCAGATTTTTTCCTTATACACGGTGTTTCATAAAAAGGACCCCCCTTTTTTTCTTAATTCACTCAAATGATGATCAATTTACACAAAATTTGTAACAGTTGTAGCTGAAGAAATACTAATTCAAAATATTGCAACAAAATATGGCAGTTCTTGCTTCTTAGCTAGTCGTGACGCAATGCTGACGTCATAATGTGTCACAGGTACAAGCATCATAGTCTCAATTGGTGCTGTCAGTTGCTACCCTGCTTCGATGGTGAACTTAAACTGGTTCACTAATGAAAAATGTTTATCGTGTCAGCACTAAGCAACATGGGGACATGAAATCTGGCATCTTGCAATCCAAAAACGCAACCATTTTGCTAGTGCACTGTCTTGCGCAAACAATTGTCATGTGAAAGTGCAATTATCCCCACAAACAGGTAAATTCGATTGCTTTGCACGTTTTTGTGGCTGCAACTGTAAAACTTCAAATATTTGACACCAACGAACCAGATTTTTCACCATTGAAGCAGGGTACCAACTGGCAGCACCAATTGGGATTAGCCTGTTTGTACCCGTAACACATTATAATGTCAGCGTTACATCACGACTAGCAAAAAATATTTAATCAATTGCCATGTTTTGTTAAAACATTTCGAATTAGTATTTATTCAGCTACAACTGTTAAAAGTTTCATGCAAATTGCTCATCATTTGAGTGAATTATGAAAAAAACAAAAAGGGGTCCTTTTATGAAACACCTTGTAATTTGATTTGAATGTATTTGGTTATTTTTGTAGGCTAAATGCAGATTTCTGTTGTTGTAAGCTTTTCGATGTGCTATCTGATAATCACTTTAAATCTTGAAGGTTTTTACTGGTTTTGATGTTTTTTGTTGATAAACAGCAACCACATTGCTGTTTTGTGAATTAGGCAATAAACTCGATACTGATAAGTTTAATCACAAAATGAGAAGAATGTTGCTACAACTGTTCACAAGACACTCGCTGGTGGCACGTATGTTTGACAATGCTCGGTTGGCACGTCATGCATTGTCATCGCACAACCACAGGCTGACAACAACGTACAGTGCAGTGTAATAAACATGATACAAACTTTACAGAGTACTATTTACAACGATCACGAAGAACTCTAGAGCATAACAACACGTGATACAACAATGCGGAACAAGTATGCCATCAACGATGGATATACAGGGTGGTCCAAAAAATGCCCCAACTTGTTTTTGTCAGAACTTCGTCAAATCTCCATCAAAGTTGCTAATTTTTGGCACACAGATGACCAAGAGGATAGAATTATGTGAGGTATACTCATTTTCCACCTAAACTAATTTATGTAAATGCACTACTGTGTAAATGCACATGCTCTAAATTGTTACATTACGTGGTGTTTATCAGTATCTGATTACTCACCTTTTCAATATCAATTCGACAGAGGGCACCACGTGATTTAATAATTTTGTGGTATTAAATATTTTACGCTAAAAATAGCAGACAACAAAATAGCTGACTGATGAGCTCAAAACACGTCTAATCCATGAATGACTGCTGTGGTTGATCGTTAATCCCGCTGTCAGGTGCGGTGTCACGTCTAAACCACTGTGTACACTTTGGGCATAAATTATGATAATTTGAAAGCAAGCTGTTGCACAAACTTTAATTCTGCTAAATAAATCACATTTGAGTATATTGTGTGCTTAATGAAGTCGTTAGAACTTTTATGGATATAACAACTCAGCATTCTGCAACAATTTGGAAAATCTCGTTTTATATGGTAGTGCACCGACATAAATTAGGTGAGGTGGACAGTGAGTGTAGCTCACATAATTCTATTGTCTTGGTCATCCGTGTGCCAAAAATTATCAAATTTGGTGGAGATTTGACGAAGTTCTGTCAAAACAAGTTAGGACATTTCTTTGGACCACCCTGTATATTACCGCATACGATGTATTACTACAGTGTTAAGGTTACGATAATATTTATTACACTAGTGACAAAAATATCACATAATTCGTTTTAACATCCAGAACACGAAAGCTTAGACCAAAAAACTAGTGACAGAGAAGGCGCTGAAGGCAAGTTTAACCCGATCATTATAAATTGTGTTAAAACAATGAAATGCGACTACATACATATAATATAAATAGCTAAAATATGGAATGCCAATTTACAGCCAAAAATTTTCACTCACAGATGCAATCATGCGGAACATGGCAACACAGACTAACTTTACTAAAGCAAGCATATTCTCTTTACAACAGCACATATGTACTGTATCATTCATTAACAACTCATATATCTAATATCTATCTGCAATTCCACATCTGAACAGTAGGGTGACTCATTTCGTTGTGTAACAGTCAGCTACATGCCAAATTAAATGCCGAGTGTAAAAGTGCACTTGAGTGTGAAATTAAGTAATGATTCACATGCATCTCTACACAAACACAGATGCAGATGTAACAAGACTGACTACTAAGCGTTGTTCAATTGCACATGCACAAATTACTAAATCACACACTATAAATATTCGTTAATTTGCTGGATGCACTCTGACACCGACTGGCTATCAATCAATCCCAAAATTTTTTCATAGCACCCCCTACTATGCCCACCCAGCAGGTCAGATACTTCGTTAAGAATATTTATATATCATAAAAAGCACTGTGCCACTTATTAACAGAACTAATACAGCGATTACTAGAGATCACACATCTGGAGCTAAACAGCAGCGTGGCTCACTGGCAAAGTGAGTGAGTGAGTGAGTAGGGTTTAATGTCCCACCCGACACAGTATGGGTCATTTTGGGGATGGTCTTTGCAGGCAAAATTGCACATACACATAATAACGAAACAAAAAGTTTAACCTCTACAGAAAGTTTAACCTTTATGAAACACAAAACACAGAAAAACGACCTAAACCTAGAATTGTAAGAACTGCCAATTATAATTGTGCATATATAATGGAAATGGCAATTCTGGTAATCTTCCCTGTTATCCTCCAGACAAAGTACAAGATAAACTGATGCAGACAAATGAGATGCAAAACGACACTACAAGCAGCAACAACCTTCATACGACGCAGCTGACAAAAAGAAACACAATCCTAAATTGGAAGCAAATTTCCACTTAAAAATTATCGCTACATAGCCAGCACGTTATCAAGTACATTTCAATACCACATAGAGCGAGCATGACTTCTTAAAATGTTACGACACCAACCATGTCCACTGTATAAAAATACTATGATCACTCTCAGTATAATAATGAGCACTTTAGACACTATTGTGGAGCAAACACAACATTCTTGAAACACGAAAAAATCCGACAGTAACTAACAACTTCAAGCTACACTCAATTTACATTTCATCAGAGGTTCAATAACATTGTTTCTCATGGTGATAAGTCTCAAACAGAAAAAAAACAAATGTCAGGATTAAGAACATGCCACAAAAAACCATCACTAATCGAAATTAAACGAATTTTCAGTTAACACTAAAAACTCATGAACAGAAACCCTGTTATGTACAACATAAAAATCGCAACTAATACACACCATTGCCAGCGGTTTGCTGACAGTACCCACGTGTCACACGTTACATCGAATGGACTTCACTGGCGCAAAAATCAGACTGATATGACGCAATAACGCAAGCTCAAAAACTGACTACTCTACAGCACTCAACCAAACTGAAAAATAAAAAAAAAAGGAACTTAATATGAAAACTTGTTTGTGCAAGAAATTCAGAAAAATGCAAAAGTGGTGAGATAGACAGATAGATAGATAACAGCATCAATGAAACAAGTTGTGAAACAAGTGAGCTTTGAACAAATTCCGAAAACAACGAACTAAAACATCAACAAACAGAAATAAAGCACAAAGTACATGACCATTATGAACCCACGCACAAAATAATTCACTTGTACAGACAAAAGTTCACAACCAGATAAATCACAGTGTCCAAAGTAACATAGAACAGAATGGTTAGTCAAGCTCTGACTGGTAGCAAGTAGACATATGTGGTACAGAAAACTGCCACCAGTGGCTGTATTGGTAACACTGAAACGTTGAGTAAAAAATTTTGACAGGGCTAGGAAAGGCTGAGTAACTGAAATGTAGAGTAGTGGTCACTGACTGTATATGTCAAGTAACAGAAACGCCGAGTAATGACCGTGCACTAGAAATGTCGAGTAATTAAAATATCCGATATCTAATAAAAATTCGGAAGCACCAATTCTATTAACAGTACTGTTAAAACAAGTTAGGTACAATAAAAACGTTTTTGCACATCAAAGAAAACGAAATTGTGCAATGTTTGCATGGCACATGATAGAAACCATAATACATATAAATGCGGAAGTTAATTTTAACTAAAATAGGCAGTAGCAAGTCAATTTCTCCTCTACAGATGACACATTTTTTCGTAGTTGCAAACATTTGACGTTCAGATGAATTGCAGAAACGTGCATGACCACAAGGAACAAACACTATCTTAGCTCTTAGATTAGCCCAACAAATGTTGCTAAAGCCATCTAACGATGACAAAGCCAGATACTGGCACTACAGATGCAGCAATGGCTTCTTCTGGTTATAACGGCAAACATGTTACAAGCCTAAGCTCGTCGTAACCTTTACTCAATGTTTCTATTACTTGGTGTATCCAGTCCTTGGCCGTACTCGCAGTTTCCTTTACTCAACATTTCCCGCCATTGTCTTTCACACAACGTTTCCTATACTCGACGTATTCAATGAATGGCATTACTTGCATTTTTACTCAAGCATTCCATTACCCGACATTTCAATTACTCGACGTTTCAGCGTTCCCATTGCATTTAGAGAACTGTCATAAACGTCTAACAAGTTTGGAGACAGAAAGTGCACCATGCTTAAACAAAGACAGACACTATCGGATATAACGAATGCCGTTCCATTTCTACGACAATAACTTCCACAGACCGCTATTTTTTCCTCTGCTGCACTAAAGACTACAAAGCTGATTCTGTTATCAGTTACTACTGAGTACACGCATCTGACGGGAAACAGCAAATGATAAAAAATAGTTAACTAAAAATGTCCACCTACTTTGCCTATAAGAACTTAACTTGCATTTAAGTGATTCACACTAAACCACTTAATCCACTTATGCCAGAATACTGAACCTGGTGGTAGCTACAGAATGATGCACAAATCATACAAAGACGAGTGTTCACAGTGCTTAGTGCTGGCATCAAAAGCAGCAACCTTCAAACACTGCACAAATGAAAACAAAATATAAGCACAATATCTGTGAACTAACGGTATGCATAAGTTTACATACGGAATGAAAGGTAAAAGTCACAACTTGTGTTTAAACTAATGCTTAAATAAACACAAGTTGTGACTTACAGACCACAAAGAGAGAGACAGAATTACAACCTTTAGACAAAACAATAACAACACAAATATAAAACAACAGACAAATCACATCCTGCCATGGAGTTTGTGGTAATACACTGTGTCCCAAAAAACATTCTTAACATTTTCAATTGTAACTTTAAGAAGTATCATTGAATTTGAATATTTTTTGGTATAAATATTCCTGCGATAACTAGCATTCAAATGTTTTTTTTTCAATTTTCAACTTCCGATTTCACCCAATATCTGTTTCTGCAGTACCTGGGGAAAACAAAACCAATGAAATATTACTTCTTTACCCAATGCGGTACAATTATTTAATCAACATAACACATAAAAATACATTTTGTTCACATTTCTAACATTTTGGCTGATATTTTATCCAGTTATCCATTTTTCAACTGTCTGCAGCAAAATTGCTTGAAATGTCAGCCCATTATGCGAACACAGGCATGAAGACACTTTCTCCATTCATTGACAGCAGTATCGATATCTGCTCCAGACCAATCGAGGCTGTACCAGTCGCTTCTTGACTTCAAAAACATTCCTAAACGTCATCTGGTAGAAACACTGCTGTATGACAGTCAAACTTTGTAACAGACTGGCCTCTGGGCCCCAGAGATTTGGATATAAAACATTTATTGACGTTTTTTCATTCACTTCAACACGTATTATGCTTGGTCTGCCCTCCCCATGTAGTGCAGAAGCAGACGTTGGGTTTGGCGTGAACTTAAACAATGATTTTATAGCCAGCTGTGTCAGAAATATTTTTGCCAAAAATTAATAAAATCTGCTAATCTTTCTTCGAGCTACAATCGATGATGTCAGAGATTTTTTCAGGTTTTCTGTTTATTTCAAAGTATACTACGCTCAATCTGCTTTCCCTAGGTAGTGCAGAAGCAGACAATGGGTAAGGTAGAAAACCGAATGGTCACTTCATGACAAGTTGTGTCAGGAATATTCATATAAAAAATTATCAAAATCTGATAACTGGCTTTCAAGTGACTATCAAAAATGTCGAGGATGTTTTTCGAGACAGTGTAGATGGACAAATTAAACTGATGACGAGCACAATGAACTCCAGACATAACAAACATACTTAACTGACTAACTCTGACAAAACTGAACTAACAACAGTTCGGTCATCACATACAACATCCGAGCAGGAAACAAATCAGTTTATCAGTTCCGTTCTCATACAAATACAGCGCGTGGTTATTTATGTCATGTATCAACGTAACAAAAACTAAATCAAAATTAACAGAGATGAACAATACACAAATATAATGTTTCTAGCATGCTCTACATTAAGCTTATATTATATTTAATTCACACATCTTAATGCACACATAGATACACACACCCACACATGTAGACAATATTGTCCCGAATGTTATAATTCCAACTCCAACCGGCTCCAATAAATCAAGAGAAAGCACAAAGAATAAATACAATCACTTGCTCATAATCCGCAACATCAACGATGCTACACAACATAATCATATGCAAAACTTACTGCAGCATGGCACTAGTGAAGCATACAAATGGTATTAAAGAAAAAAACTACCATAATTAAATGGCAAGAATTATTACAAAGCACACACATTCCGTATCTTTTGTTGTATCTAGCCTATATGCTGCTTGATAAAAGGCACACTTGTAATAAATGTACTGTGCAGATACAGTTGGCCTGCATATTACCCAGTTAAAAAAATTAACTGAAAACACAACCTACAAAAACTGGACTATGCCAAAATTGTGTCCAATGACGCATATGTATGACAAATCAAGAAAACCATGGCAGCAATTTCTGTCAGCATCTTTGCTAATTACTGATCGATTTTCAAAATTCTTTCAGAGGGAAACCCTATGAAAAATTTGCGATAAATCTGTTGCTAAAGATCACACCACACACTAAATGCATTGATACATTCAGCTTATTCCACAGCACTCAAAATATGAAATGTGAAGTAGAAAAACTGGTGCCGTTCTTCTTTTACCCACATTGTATAAAGATAAATGATAAAACAAATGCATTTGCACACAAAGATAACAAAATTCACACTTCATTCTGGAACAAAATCTAATTGAAATCAATGTCTACGAAGAACATAATTTCCCACTCAATTCAGTACAAATGTGTTACTAAATAAAAACAGACATCCGTTCAAAGCGACAATTGACCAAACTGCACCCCATTTTTGACACGAAACTCCATAATTTATAACTTACCAAACATGCCTTAATGACCACGTTCCAGATAAAACAGGGATGCATGTTTTTTAAAGTTTAGCCTAATGTTTTGAAGCAAAGTTTTATAGGTCAGCTGTTCCTCCTGATACTCAACCAACAAACCAAACTTACCATTCACACAATCTACAAAATCATGATCATACAATAAAGCAACATTTGAAATGCCCCATCACTTTGGTGTGCTAGTCACAAAAAGCTACCATCATAACTGAACAATGGACATAAGCACTGGATCTGACAATGGGCACTGTACAGCTAGTTTGAGTATTATATTCCACTTGACACCAAAATTTGCTGATTATCATTACCAATATAAGCATCAACTGCAGTTAACAAAATTACACACCACTGATTAATTGACACGACCACAAAAACAACCAACTATACACTCCACAAAGCTCTTAATACTCAGTCACAAGCAAAGTAAATAATATATTATGTCTCAGCAAACCTGCATAGCATAGTTTCAGCGGTAGTCAGCAGCCATACGCTAGACTGCTTACTAACAGATAAATAATGGCTCATAGACTATATTGTTACAAAACAGTACTAGTTTAACCAGCACGATAATTACATGCAAAAATGTGCTTTCAGCATAGAAAATATTGTAAATACAGTACTGCTGTAAGTAGAAGAATACAATGCCTTAGATGTGGACTTAAAAAAGAAAATGTGCTAAAAAAAACCCTGTACTAAAAATAACGACATGCGACACAAGAAATAATGGACCTAGACTAAACATGATGCTAAAAAGATTTTCAGATAATGAATGATATAACGAAAATTACTCAAATGCAATTTGCAGCAACACAAACTTACAGCAACCAAATTAAAAGACAAGAAATCTGAGCTAATGCTCATGAGACGCGCAAGAGTCTACTGCAGTTCCTGTTCATAGGTTGTCTTGGTCTATCTCTATCCACTTCGTCGCAATTCACTGTTCCGCAGCTGAAAATTGCAAAAAAATCACTATAAACCCTTATTTTTCGGGCTCAAGGTCATTCAAAGTCATGAATGTTAATGTTACTTTTGATCTACGTTTTGGACTCATTCAGGTTAGGCCTAGTTTCTGATTAGTTTAGGAAATATTTGAATTCAGACAGCAGCATAAAAATTATACTATTATATGGAAAGTTACACATAAATATTAACTTGACTGAGAAAAAGTAAAAAGCACACCTTATGCTATTATTCATATATTGCTGTACAAAAATTAATGGCATGCATTAACTTATTAGCTATGCACTTCTTTTATTGAACTGCGTTGATGAATAAAGCAAGTAATGATTAAATACTTTTTATAGTTATGTTAACAGAAAGTAACTATTATAGAGTGCATTTTCTTACTTGGCAAATGTTTGAGTTACTGAGCTGTAAGCTCTCATGGATGCACTGAAACACAGTCATTGCCTGTTTTTAACCCATCTTGCAGACAGACTAACGTATAATTTTTCTGAAAAAAGCAGATGACTGAGATAATTTCAAATGTTTGTCATGATGTCATTGAATCTACTTCATGCCTTTAATGGATTTGAATTTAAACAAAGTTTTAATAAGCAAAATTGTATTAACTGTTAAATATTTTAGAGATTAAATATGTGAGTAATCATTAATTTCCGCAGCTATACATTATACAACGCAGTCAAAAATTATCATTGCTACCAAAGTTACCCAACATCTCCAGTGAATAAATGAAATAAATAGAATGTTGCAAAAAACTCCTAATCGGAGTAAAAAATCTCTTGAAACAAGACTCTGCCAATAACTGCTAGTTTCAAGTGCTATCCAAAAACTATTATTATTAATATATACTACCTCTACCAAAGAAGGGGGAAATGTCTTTGGGTCTGTGTATTTGTCACTCAAAATTTGCAAACAAACTTTGAGGATTTTTTAGGGGCAGAGAGTGGCCCAAAAACCAAGTGTCATTGCAGATCATGGTCCGGATTCAGCATTTTTTTGAAAACATACACAGAAAAGCAGGAATAAGTTTGTTGCATTCACTAGGTCATAGCACTATTCCGAGCAAAAGTTTCAGACCTTCGACTGCTTCTAGTTATTTACGGTAAATTACACGAGCTTTAATCTGTGGCAAATTAATGAAACTGGATGGACATTTCACACTGAAAGCATATCACAGACTTCATACTGTGACGGTAATAAGCAATGATTAGCTTTGTTTAACACAGAACTAAACAAACAAACAACGAACGGTAGTTACACCCCCTTCAAAACAAACACAATCTGTAATTTGATTGTACAGGCGCTCACCCAACAACAAGAATACATTCACATGTAGTTACGGACACACTGCATGGCACTATGAAAAATACAATCGTCAATCTGAGGGGTGTCTAGGACATATAAACCTTGAAGCAAATGCCTCATCATAAAAGTAAGGGGTATTCAGTTAACAGTTGTTTTAAATTACACCACTTCCTCTCTTGCTTTCTAATAAATGTGCTTTTCAAGCCCAGTGTCGGACGATTGATGGTGACTCAACTGAACAAGCTTACAGCACTGCGCAGATGCTCTAAACAGATTTCTGGGAAAAAGGATAAAGAAGACAAAAAGAGGATAGGAAAAAAGATGGGGAGAACTTGTTCGTATGACTCAAAGAGGGGGGGGGTAGATGGCCCTGACTCAACGCAACATACAAAACACAGATGACACCGGACAAAATACAATACAACATGGCGTAGCATGTACAACTCACAGACTAAAACAGATGCAATACAGCAAATGCTGGAGGCCAACCACGTGAGTGTGTGCGATAGGGCCTCATGAATGATGCTGTCAGACATCGGCAGTTATGAGCCGAAATAAGACACATGCCAGATTCCACCGCGGTATTCAATGACTCTTGCTGTGACGATGTTTTCGTGCCGGTAGAATTAGCAAGATGACAGCCAATACAACGGCGGCAATGTGCATCCAAAAATAGACACCACTGCAACAGGCGACAACCGACAAAGTTCCAAACTGTTCTCAACAAATGCTCCAAGATTTAGTAAAGTTATACCGCACACAAATCATAACAGATTTTTGACACTCATAGATTCACTCAGAGATTACATGCTATGCAGATTTTTATGATGAATAATTATGAAAACTGTTGATATCAGCATATAAAAATATGACACAAAAGTCAACTCTCGGATAACGAAAGTCAACAAAGTGCTATCAGATGCAAAAGTGAAAACTAAATTGTATCCACGAAAACAATAACAATAACGCCTTTCCATTACAAATTGCTTGGAAAATATACACACAATTTGTATGTGGTAGCACGACATACCTATATATTTCAAGAACTGGGTACAGCTCTAAGATGAGGAATGGAAAGCCAAGGTAGGCAATGGCAATTCTGGTTGCTGTGAATGTCACAGCATCGTACACAAACTTTAACAACTGACTAGACAGGAACAATGGCCGAACGTGTCGCCGCATCTGCAACAAGCACATATAAAATTAGCCACGTCAAAGACTGCAGTCCAACTCTTCCTCTGTAGCAGTTTCACCACGCTACATACCAGCAAAGTTCAAAGGCATGCAGGCCAAGTAACAGAAATCTGACCCGACTGTCATCCATTTTAAACATCACGTACATCAGTAGTCATTTGCCAGCTCCCATTGTAAATGTGGGAAAAACAATCTTTGAAAATGACAGAATTTTCAATTTTCACGGTCTTGTTACCTTGACCTCGACCTAACGTCGCACGGACAAAAGATACAAAAACACAACGCCTCTGGCTAAGCATGAAAATGTCTACACTTTCAACGCATTCAACATGCCAACAATTTAATGAGACAACATATCTACACATTTCATGTGACAATATGCAGTAGTTAATCGGTTGTTTTAACTGACAAAACGACACTTTACATAGCGACGGCAGAATTCCTCACCAGTCTGGCAGTGTGAATAAGAATGCCTCCAGTGCAGAAGGTGATGTAGTAGCCAGCATAGAAGCCATGCCAGAAAGCACTGAAGAAAAAGACAGGGACGGTGCTGCGTACTCGGTCGTAGATGACAAAGCGTAGCCAGTACGTGGTCGAGCGATTCCAGTTGTCAAGTAGCTCTTTCAAACTGGTGCTTAGCTGCAAACGGTCCACAGATATTCAATGACAGAGTTGCAACAAAACAACGTTTTTATAAAAGCCCAGCCCGATGGGGTTTTGGGGGTTTTAAAGGTTTTTGTAAAAAAGCCAGATGACTAGCTAAAATGTGTGCTAATCAAACGCTGGACTCAGCCGATTCTGAACATGTTGACTCCAGCGATTGATCAGCTGCCAAAATAACTGACAATGGTTATGCATGCAAAGGGTGTCTAACTGCCAGTGTTGAATTTCATGAAAACTCAACGTGTGTGTTAAAGGTCCATGAACGCCAAAATTAACATATACATTTTTTCCATTTTCCTTAAAGTGCAGAATTTTCTGATAACTTTGACAGTAATATCGGGGCCCAGTGTTTTGTCAACACGGAAAAATTCACCTTTGAAGTCAACGATCTACGAAAATGACGCAGAAAACGCGCCGCCGTGATGGTCTGCAATGACGTCATGAGTTTAGCCTATAGACGCCATGAATTAATATTCATGACGTCTATACGCTATGGCCTAGCCTAGAATGATGACGTCGTCGGCTAGGCCATTAATATTCATGATCTATATGGGCTAGGGTCATGACGTCACCGCAGGCACTGATAGATTAGAATATTTCGCATAACGTAACATAATGCCGCATTTCGTTTGAATTCACGCATTAATTTCATTATTTATGAAGCTCAAATCGACATATTATATATGCGAGATTAAATGTCTAATTTAAATCTACAGAAATTGCGCGAGTGAGTTTGACCGTGACCATGGACCTTTAATGATCGTTGTTGTTTAACTGTATGCTGATAAAAAAATCAACTTACTGTATTATGCATTATGCATTACTGTCAATTTAGCATGATTTTAGGGGTGGCGCAAAATTATGTAAATCAGGCAAGGAATGAACAGACGTGCAAGTTCTATGCATATTCGATACACGATTCCAAAACTTTTGACATATCACACGCCTTTCCACCAGTAAACATCGCTAAGTTACAAAAGCTCAATTATTCATGCTAAATCCATGCGTTAAGTCGAATCCGGCTAAATTTCAAGGTTAATAATGATTTGTGCAAATTATGCAAAGAATATTTAAATAATCCGCTATGTTAGTTAGGCGCTTTTTCTCTAGAGAATTCTGAAACTTCTGACATATCACACGCCTTTCAACCACTAATCGTCGCAAAGTTATCAATACTCAAACAAATCCAGTTTTTTTGGACCATCCTGCATATTATCTTATTTCTGGCTGCAGCTGCAGTCTCTGTAAATGACAGAATAATGTACCATGAAACATTAGCGACTAACTGACACTTTTCAGCAATAATACCCAATCAGAAACTGACTCAGGCCAGAGACATAAACAAAGACAGGGATCCTTGTAAGAACAAGTACAACCAAACAAAAAAATGAGAAAAGCCAGAAATTCTGACTTCACAGAGATAACAAAAACTAAAGATCTCAAAAATTCTTAAGTGGGGGAGTTTGAAGTATAAGAGAAAAAGTAATCGATAATGTTAAGTGACAGATTTCACAAATTTCTAAACCAAAATCCGAGCACACTAACAAAGAAGTGAAAAGAGAAAACCAGCACACCTCAACCTTGACGATATCTGCATTGTCAATCAGATCCCAGCGTGCAACACCGCGGTCATCATATCCGTTGAAACCAAGACCAGCATTTGTATTCACAGATTCAGCTGATAGCACAACAGTTCCAATTCACTGATGCATACATGGTGTTAAAGAAGAAATGGCACAAAGTTTACGGCATCGCACATCACAGAGTGTTGTGGTTTTCAGCAAAATGTTCAGAAAAAATAGCTTACATGACAAAAAACCAGTGTCTGAATACGACGATTAAGTATTCTTTGTTCTGCCACTGGCAGTCTGAGGATAACTGATGTACTCGATGCTTGTCTATGTAACCAACTCGGTAACATTTTTTTCGGTCTCACTCTAACCTCCTTCCCAGGTAGTCATCCTTCAAGTACTGTTCTCACTAGAGAATCATGATGCAGCACATGCCCTAACCATCTCTTCTGATTATTCCTCACTAAAAACATACGGCCTCCTGTTACTAATGTAGGGGGTAGCCTAATTAGTGGCAACACTGCCAGCAAATAAAAACAAGTTATAATGGTACAAGACTGCGATTCTATGATTCTACAGTCACACGTCACTTTAAAAAAGTGAAATTATTACCCAGTAAGGTGGGATACTGTTTTCCACTACATACCAGTACACAATGACAATAAAGTTATAAATTGAAGTTTTCATCAATCCGATGCAAAATAGCATGAAATTGTTGACATGAATTAACAGGCAGCACTTATTAAAACAAAGAAACATGACATTTGAGAGTCACAGTGAATACCAAGTTTCCAAGCAAAGTAGTATTTCTGTCGCTGGAGACCCGCAAACAGAAGAATGTAAAACATTCTGCCAAAAAAGCCGTGTTCTCGAAATTCAGAACCTATGCCAAAAATAATCACAAATTCATGACAATGAACTGGAACATAACAGGAACTGTCAAGCACTTTATATTCCAACAAACTAATGCTGTGACCAGATGTACCAGAACACAACATAAACATAAACATGAACAACCAAGAGCATATTGATATTCAATCTGCAGCCATACTAAATGGCCCAAGTCTTGCTCATCCATCCATCTGTCACACATTTGTTCTAAAAGCTAAAAAATACACAGAAAATGAAAAATGGTGTAAACTTTCCACAGGGCCAAAGTTGAAAATTTGCAAATTTTCAGTTCAAATGATGTAAACTTGTTACGGTTATGCCAGACAGTCACATAATTATGTCAGCATTGGAATGACCTATTTTCTACTTTGTTCTAAGCATTCAGTCCACTTAAACATAAGAAAAACAGTTCACAGTCACTAGACACCTAGACTACGTAATCCTAAAGCTGCTTCAGTAATTCATATTTTACTTCTCGGCTAATGAAAAAAAATCACAATGTTCTAGATTATTACCTGTTAGAACAGTTTTGGGAAACATTGGAAGTACCAATATTGTCATAAGTCCGTAGAATAAACACGTCATCATCTTCTGTTGTAAGGCCACCTAACAACAGCCAACAGAACTAATTATTATCCACATTCACTATCACTCTCACCAAATCCACGATCTCACTGATATACTTAACAAGATATGTCAGGAACTGCATTTGTTAACTCTAACAGAGAAACTATGAATGTGACATTCATTTCCTGATGATAATGACCAGGTCATGTGATTAGCACTGTTTATTTATTTGTCTGTTGGCAAGATTACAGCAAAAGATAGAGATGGATTTGGCTGAAATTTTCCAGAAAGGTTAGATTTCACCCAGTCCACAGTTAATCAGATTTTGGGGGAAAATGGTGCTGCCAAAAATAACGAATAACATTCACTGTTGATATAGTGTTGGTGAATGTTTGCAATGCCAGTGTCCTTCTAGTTAATTTTAATAGAACTCAAGTAAAACAAAAATCAACAGACACCTGACCAAGATAAAAAAATTTACAAATCATCTAGCTGAACAATTTCTCATTAATATGCATC
>Ga0209671_1001706_pt1 | contig 18938 bp, 12 predicted proteins | sample WorMetHERISLAND2_2_FD_187401 | JGI IMG/M metagenome (GOLD analysis project Ga0209671, IMG submission 187401) | Marine gutless worms symbiont microbial communities from Max Planck institute for Marine Microbiology, Germany - Olavius geniculatus... | ecosystem: Host-associated > Annelida >...
AGAAATGTGCAAATTAGTGATGTTCACATGTCCAAAATTTAATCGAATTTTAATCGATTAAAAAAATTAATCGAACAATTTTTTTAACGATTAATCGATTAATTAATCGTTAATTTTCGCAGCCCTACAATAAAGTAATTATTGAATATCCCGCCACACATAAGCTGTGTCGCTACACTACCTTGTGAAATATAAATGCAAGAAAAACTAGCAATCATAGACAGCAAGCGTGTTGGTGAACAAAATTGGCCTACATGGTGCGGCAAAAAAGTAGCCCCCTAAAGTTTTTTGCTGTTTTCTCAGCAACCGTTTAAGATTTTAATGTGAAATTTTACAGCTTTATTTAGCGAAACCTTCTACATCTAACTGTCAAGTAAAATGTGATTTTGTTGAAAAACGACGAAGTTATAGACTTTTTAACGTAACCGCCTACTGATTTTTCAGCATTAATAATGTTCAAACTAAAAAAGCTATTTAATTTTCAAAAACTGGTTAACAAGTTTTTGTCGATGACGTCACAGTGACGTTTTGATAAACAGTAATTCATTTTGTTTATAAATTATTACTTAATTATCGTGCCTATCATAACAAGCACTGGTGACGAGCTTTTAGTCGTATCAACATCGATGACTTCGAAAGACCCTGAACTTCAAAATAAGGAGTTTTTATTGATTTTTGCGGTCTTCGGCTGCAGCGCACACTTCTAGAATGAATTGCGACGAAATGGCTGGGGATAGATTGACTTTTGCGAACAGGAACACCTGGAACAGCTATAGGTTTTCGCGCGTCTCACGAGCATTAACTCAAATATCTTGTTGAAGTACATTATTTAGCTAAAAGAAAGACAGACAAACAGACAATTGTTTTTCTTTAGGCGGAGGTGAAAATACAAAATTAATGCAAAACAAGCCATTTTGCTCACAGCTGGTGAGAACTTAAAAATATGCAAAGAATGAAGATGGCAATGGCCATCATTCTTGCACGTTTTCGCAACTATCGAGAATACTGCGAGTCAATGCCAGCAGTTTCATTTTTCTTTAAACATTCGGCATTATGAAGCTGCACATAAACTACTAACTGGTGATGGTAAGTGACATCTGAAATCTGGTCGGTTCGAGTACTTGGAAGCTTGCATAGAATCTGTTAGTGTTTAAGAACGGCGATTCTATAGTGGCCAGTACGTTGACCAGCGACTGTTCATGACGCTGGGATTTGAGCCAAACGACGGGGTTGTCGAAGTGACTAAAATCTCTCATCGCGAAAACGCAGTCGAGCTGAGTTGACTCTCCGCTGTTGAGTAGGCGCACCACACCACGTGTGTGCATCACCGTTCTGCTGTCTGTGACACAACGACACACATTAACAGCGCAAACGCCTGCTGTCGCAGCGATAATGACCGCGCGATGTATCTGTTTACTTTACAATCGTGTTTCCGGCTTTCACTCATTAGGCCTACACGTTACGCTTGTGATAGCTAAAGAACTGGATTATGTTGCTGGCAACGTGTACTACCCAAAATTTACGAATGTTCCTCTAGAACTAAATCGCCGATTTTTGGTCTTAGATGTAACCCATTTAACCCAACGGTTGCCAATGCCAGCTACTATAATAAGTCACGAAGCTATCCAGAGTCAAAGATTATAAAGAATAGCCTACTATTTTTGCTGCATGAAAATCAAAACGCTATAAGCTCACACGAGACACGCCAGCAATGACTACGTACTGCATTGGAAAGTGTATTTTCTATTAGTCTCGATGTCTGACGTTAATGTCAAGAATGTGAACATGACAGGCCCTCTATAAATGACAAGCAGTGCAAATGGCCGGTGTGTTGGCGATGTGGGGAGCATCCTCAGTCAAGCGATTATGAGTTGACTTGATGCAGTTGGGCGTCTGTCTGTACGTGCATCGCCGTCGCAATATCAGCCGCAGCAGCGCTGCTCAGCCTCATTCAATTAACTCGTCTCTCTCAGTTCATCGATAAACCTTATCGTTAATAGCATCTGCCATATCGAAACACTGCTGCCGTTATGCGTGCACAGCACACTAGGTAAATAGTTCAGTCTGAAAATTTTGAAATTTGAGAGTTGTAATTTATTTGGTAGACCTAGTGTTTGCTAATAATGCGTCTTAAAGTCACCGGCATCATGGCAAGCGAAAACAAATCATGAACACATATTTAGGCCGTCACATAATCAGTCAATCACTCAATCTACATTGTATATTACTGATGACTGAAGTGATAAAAATAAAATGAAGTATTATAGTATACGTCCACATCAACGACAACACCAAAGCAAAAAGTTTGCACTGAGCCGTGTCGTCATCAGCTGCCAAAACATAACGCCATAAAAATGAATTACCTGTACAGAATAAATTAATTGCATATAAACATAGACCACGAACCATAAAATGTGCCACCAAACTTTTGTCTATACCTTCGCCAAATACTAGACGATTAAAAAAATTCACTGGCACACTCCAGTCTTCCACTGACAATTTGCAATAAAGCGGTCATTAACGATTTCACCATACCCATCGCGTCGCTACACTACCTCGTCGAATATAATATTCCGAAAAATGCAAGAGCCGAAGCACAGCAACGGCAAACTACGCGCATAAACCTGAAGAAAAGTGTGATCGTCGTATCGATGAGCTGATAGACCGGCGAGACCACAAATCTTAGGACTTTCAATAAACCAAATAACAGAAGCTGACGTCATTCGAATTATTTTTTTTCATGGCGATCTCGGTTTAAATTGCGTAGGCCTACAGAGACGTCTGCTGTAACAAACTTTTATTCCAAATATTCCTAGCTCCTCACTGTAGGCCTATTAGCAAAAAAGCGTGAGTCCGTTTACCAGACACCGAGATAATCGCAAAAAACGTGTTTCCACCTTTTTTGGCAGAAGGGCGTAACGATGGCGTTAGGCATTTGCCATGACAGCGCGCACACAGGACGATCGTGCCAAAAGGGTAGCCTATATGTGCGAGTTACGTTGTTTTACAACGGAGATACGCGCCCTTCTACCACAGAAAATTCTTGCTAAATAGTTAACAGTTAAAACGCGCAACTATAAGCAAAGAACTGCCTAAAACGGATGCTGAAAAGTGCCGAAAAGCAAAAAGTAACAGTTTCATCAATTTAAAGTACAAAATCGCAATAAAGATTGAAAATTTTTACATTAGACTGTATAGCATTTGTGACTAACAGAAGCCATTTTGCCAATACAGCGACGAGCTGTTTAACGCTTTTTGCGCAAGAATGACGTTCAGTCAGTCGCTAATGGTGACAGGCGGTGAACTGGAATTTTATTGCAAGCCGTATAAGTTATAGCCGCTACTACAGAGAGCGTGCATGTACACACCTGATGCTGAAGCCGGTGCTGACGACGTCAGATGTAGAACGCCAGCGACGACGACGATAGCGACAGTCGACAAGTCGAGTTGAGTTCGACAACTATCACTGCAGTTGATGCACGCTTGACGTCGCACTCGATGCTTTTTCATTGCAGCTTGTCACTGCCTTACACAGAATAGTCGTCACACTCACACGTAGGCTAATGATGACATCGGTATAGTTTGGTCGGTAGTTAGGGCCTATGCCTATGGGGTCTTGTAATCCGAGCTGCAGCATGGAAGTAGCCTCGTCAGATCGACATCATCTGACGCCGTATATATTGTATCATCATGTCGCCTGGACTACTGCAACTCCATGTTTTACGGCATCACCGACGGTCTGATGAGCCGGCTGCAGTCTGTACAAATTTCCAGCTTATCTGAGACAAACTGACATTAACTTTGAACAGTTTAAACGGTTGTTGAAGACATTTCTGTTCCGGTGTTGAGAGCACGGCGCATCGTGGCTAACTGTTAAATTGCGCCCCATAGGTCATCTACTCACTCACTTACTTACTTAAATATCGTTGTGCAGCGTCTTAAGTCGCAATGGCTTCGACGATGTGATTTGTTGGTTAATGATATCCTATCAAGCAAACAGTGTCGTAGTCTGCTCTGGCTGATGCAAGCCTATCATCCAGACCTATCATCTTCAACAAATTGGCATGCATTCCTTTTCCTTACTTTAGCTGTGTTTTGACAGGCTTATAAGTTAGTCTATGTACTATACCAGTGGCAGCAGTTAATGTCGAAGACTCGAAGACGTTGCTGTTGCTGGTTCTCTGATGACAATCACACAAAACGTAAAAGAACGACGTGTGCGTGCGCCTTCTCGAAATCGATTGAGATCATACAGCATCCATGTGCAAACAACGCTTGCAGCAGCACACTACACACCTGCAACTTTATCCGTGGCGACTGTTACTCTTATAGGCCTATGCCTAAACACAGTCTTAGACACAGATTACGCCTAATCGTTCGGCAATAACCCAGACGCAGACGCACGCACGCACTCACGCACGGACGGACAACCCGAAAACATAATCCTGCGGCGATAGCGATAGGCTACCGAGGTATTTATGTTTTATAGGGCTACCAATTGGAAGGGAAGGCATAAAAATTCCTCTGTAGGCTTCCCATTATAGGGATGCATAGAGCCTGCATTCACCTAGATAGTGGGGAGTCGGCTTTACTGAACGAGATTATCCATGCAGTCGGCGAATGTCAAATTTTCAAATTTTGCAACTGGTCTGGCAATGTTAAACGGCATTCACACTACGTGCGGAGTAAAAACTTAGGTCTACGCGCGGACTTCGCGCGGATGAAATCGCGACGCAGCTATGACGGATACGGAGCGGATCCACGGCATAGCGGCACAGAACAATTCTGCTTGCAAGATAGGCCTATCGCAAATCACGAGAACAGCGTTTTACAGAAATGCAGAATTCATAGGCGGATTTAAGGGGGGAAAGGGCCATGGCTCCCAAGATGACAAAGTCGCCTTTTTTGCCTATATAGGCCTAGCATATGCAGTGCATTTCTGCAGTAAAACTAATAAAATTTATACTCAATGTATGCATTTTTTAGGGGATTTTCATGCCCCAAAACCGTTTGCTTCCGGCGACAGGCTTCTTGGGGAAGAAGTCCACTTTTGTTTTCGGCTTTCGGCCTCAGTTTTTGGCCCTTGGGGACTATTATTCCTTGGGGAATATTATATTATAACGACATAAAGAAATCTTTTCGACAATTTTCTGACAGCCCAAAAGTAAGTAAGTAAGTACTTAAGTAAGTAAGTAAAGGCGCCAAAGTCTCAGAAAGAATCAGGGCGCATAGGATGATGGAGGCTAGGCGGCAGAAAAGGCTGACTAAAAGTAATGGGTCTTTAAGTGACTGTGAATGTAGCCAAAGTTTGACATTGACGAATTTGAGGAGTTTCAAATTTCCGGTGTCGAGACACGAAAAGAACGAGAACCAAAGGATAAAGGATTTATGTATGCTGTGGAATTGCAAGTAACTGACTGGTAGAAGAGCGCGTGCACACTGAGGATTTATGATATTGCAGAAGATCAGTAAGGTAAGGTGGATGGCCAGTGTGCAGTGTCTTATAAGTTGAGGTGGCGAGTTTAAATCTTATTCGCCGTTTAAATCTTATTATTTAAATTTATTATTTAAATCTGTATTCTTAAAATACAAAGGAGAATGGCTCCGCCGCCGGTCTAGCCCTCCTGTCACGAGTCATGTCCAATATTCGCTATAATTTCAACTATGAGTGAACTATAATCAGTCACGGATCACGGTATTCGCGGCCAGTCACAGCGAGCAATTACTTCATTATAGCCTACGTACATTGACAGAGTTATATATACAGGGTGCGGCAAAAAAGTGAACCCCTACAGTTTTTTGCCGTTTTCTCGGCAACCGTTTGGGATTTTAATATGAAATTATACATCTTTACTTACTAAAACCTTCTACATCTGACTGCCAAGTAAAATGTGATTGTGTTGATAAACGACGAAGTTATAAACTTTTTAACATGACCGCCTACCGATTTTTCAGCATTAAAAATGTTCAAGCTAAAAATGCTCTTTAATTTCTAAAAAAAACTGGCAACACGTTACTGTCGATGACGTCACAGTGACGTTTTGATAAACAGTAATTTATATTGTTTTTAAATTGCCACTAAACTATCGTTCTTTTAAAGCAAACGCCGGCTGCGCACCGGATTCATCTTCCAGCAGGACGGCGCGTCAGCACATACAGCGCGCAACGCCGCGCAGCGCACAGAACTGGCAGCGGGCCAGCTGTCCAGATTTCATCACAAAAGACCAATGACCTCCAAATTCGCCGAATATAAACCCAATGGACTACCTCCTATGGTGTGCAATGTTGGAAGCATACCGCAAGCTTGAAACAAAGCCGAAAAAAAGAGCCGAACTCAAGGAAGCGCTTCAGGTTATCTGGGGTAACCTGCCACAGGGACCGATTGACAAGGTTGTAAAAGATTTCTCAAATAAGGCGACTGGAGGCTGCATGGTGTTGTAGCTTGGAGCTGGCAGTGAACACTTCGAACATTTGCAATGACAATGGAATTCTGGCATCTGATCATAATTTAACTGTGTTGTTATTAAGCTGGTGTTAGAAACGGAACATTTTTGAATGCTGAAAAATCGGTAGGCGGTCATGTTAAAAAGTCTGTCACTTTTTAACAGAATCAAATTAAAATTCCAAATGGTTGCTGAGAAAACAGCGAAAAACTTGAGGGGTCCACTTTTTTCTGCCGCACCCTGTAGGCCTACCGGTAGGCCATAAATTGCCTACCCTACAGTCATGTGCAGCTGATATCAATGCCGTATTGTGACCCAGTTTTGTCGTTATTTTGACAAAGACAGCCGTGTAATTACTTCTTATGGAAAAACGATGTTATCAACAAACTTATCATTTCATTTTCTGTTTCGAGTCTGTGCCTGTCTGAGTAGCATGTGCCCCGTGCCCCCAATATTTTCCCAGTTTACGCCCATGGCTGCTATGCGACAATGCCGGGAATAAACGACTCTTGAGTTTCGAAACTCTTGAGCGCCATGCATATAAAAACAACTACGACGTTTATGTATTTTGCAAAGAATTGTAATCAGACCTCAGACAGGTTGACTCAACTCACCGAAGATTGATATGTAAGAAAATGAGAAATATTGGTGTTCTCAACATTTTTTTACAATTTAATTGATAGGCAATGACACTGTGCCGATGTGCCGTGCTGTTGTAATTTCGTGTCGAGCTGCTCATCTATTTACGTAGCGTGCTTTTTGTGTTGCATGTTGTGTGTCGGTTTTTGTTGTTTTTCGAAACAGTGTTAAAAAGGTGGGCAAAATTTATTCGCCATATGGTTCGACTTGACATCATTTCTCGGTTGAATATGAATTGTAAACCATTTGATTAATATGATTGGCATATTTGACGTTGAAACATCAAGGACACCTCGCGATGTGATATGACTGGGCATTATACGAAAATCATGTAAAGAAGTGAAAAAATCAGTGCATTCTTTAGAAAAAAATCGCTAAATTTACTGCGAATCCACGGCACGTATTTATGGTCGTGTTGTGTGCATGAACTGCCTCACTGGAAACGTTATGTGTGACCAATCAGAGCAAACAAAAGTGTGAAAATTCACAGCCTTCATGAGTTCCTGAGGGTGGCACTAAATAACGAAAGCTACCGAAAACGTTTTCTTTACTGAAAACCTAGCCCTAACTTTAAAAATCCTAAACCCTAACCCAAACCTAATCGAAAACTACCAGAACTTAAGTTGGTGGGAAGGTGTACTTTGCGGAATGCGGAATTTCGAAAAGGTGTATTTTGCGGAGTTAAAATTGCGGAAAATGTTCTTGTTGTTGAGTTATGTCAATTGAATAAGTGTACAATTCTACAGAGTGCTCGACCACCATGCTCACAAGCCTCGTGTCTTGCAGGAGGAGATAGAGGCTAATTTTTATCATTGTTTTGGTAGGCCTACGTTACCTTGATTTAGTATCAGACTAATAAGTGACTCGCATTGAATAACTGCATTATATCAACTGGCGTTTTAACGTGCCAAACGTGCAACGCAAAACGCAAATACTGTAGGCTTCCTTTTTTTGCCGTGATGAATGGCTCTAATATAGTGTCTCTGTCTGCTCAGGTATAGGCCTAACTATCCGCAAACTGTTCACGGCAGTGGCAATTGTCTTTGACTGTGCGATACAATGCAGGACTTTCTTAATTAGGCTTTCCTGAGCAGTCCGTGCTGACGTCGCAGTTGGCCTTCTTAATGACCTAGGCTACTTGAGTTGACCTTGCATTCATGTGTGATGTGCCGGCTTACGCTCTTGAGTTAACGGACTTCAAGGCATTTTAAGAGTTAAGTTGAAGATCTCAGTATGTGATTACTTTGCCAACTGTGTGACCATGCTGTTTGTGATTTGGTGATGTCGATTTAAGACTCAAATGTAAGCCTAAGCCTATGCGAAGTTAATTATTTGACTTTATTTGAATTTTGCGGAATGCGGAAAATATTTAAGGTGTAATTTGCGGAATGTTCCGCAGGTGAAATTCTGCAAAATACGCCTTTTCAAATTTCCACATTCTGCAATCCGCATTCCGCAACGTACACCTTCCCTAAGTTGGTTGTTTTTGGTACAAGTACCAGGGTGCAAAAGTTGATAATGATGCAAAAAAATTTGTACGCCGACTGCGTACAACAGTTCCAATTTTTTCCTGCTCGCTTTACTCGCAGATTATTTGTACCTCCACTATTAAATTTGTTCTGCCACCCTTGTTTCTAGTGTTATTGCAAGCGATTGAAAAAAAGACATTGCTAGTTGGCGTGAACAAATTAGTCAGAGAAAACGATTCATTTAGTTTTGGAAAGTCAGGGAAAGTGAATTCTGCAGAGTAGTAGGAACCATGTGGACGATGGTAAAAGGCGGATGTGCGGATGTGGCAATGGGTAAAAGACGGATGTGGATGCGGAGGACATTCGCTTTTTACTCATCGTACTCAGCCATGCCTCTGGACCAATAAGTGGTGTATAACCCTGTATTAATTTGGGGCCTTTGGGCGCCGGACGTTTTTGCACCATGCTTTGTGACTGGCTTGTTATTGAAATTGCCGTACTTTGCATGTCGTTCAAATTAAAATCGTAAGTTGGCAAAATAAGTAGGTCTCAGTTGGCAAATCTGGGTTTACAATAGTAACTTTTTGCTGCACTTACTGCTCTTGGTAGTCATCATTGTGGTCATCTGTTGTCATTCGTTGTCATGTGACGTCACTGTAGGCCTACGTTGTCATCGTGCATTGACGAGCATTGTCGTATGTCGTCGTGCGTCGATATGTCGTCATCCCGTGTCGTCGTCGTATAAGCCTATTGTGTCTGCGCGTCTTGTCACGCATGTTCATCGTCAAGTGACAAAGCAGATCATTGTTTTCTGATTAAATGCGTAGACGAATTTGCAATCAGGAATTAGGCTATTGTCTAGGCTTAGGCCTATGCAGCGTGTAAACTGTGAAGAAATTCACATCGACAGACATCAAACGAACGCCACCTATAGAGCGTAGCAGTTAATTATGGAGCTAATGATTGAAAAACTCAACAACTTTCATGACTGGTAAATTTTTGTGGTAATGTACGTGACAACTGTTATCCGCAGTTTCCGCACATCCTTTTTTTACCCACACATCCACACTTAGCATCCGCAGATTTTATCCGCCTTTTACACGTTGCCACATCCGCAGATGTGCACATCCGCTTATTACCCTTAGCCGAACCATGTCGGTAGTTTTTATTTTTTTCCCTGTAGTTTTCACTATTTAGTGATACTGGTTTCTGATTTTTCAATTGTGAGGTCCAGTTTTGAGATGTGCGAATGTGGTGGCAGATGCGAACACAATTTTTTATGTCTTTGCGGATGTGCACATAGACATGTCCTGTGAAAAACAAACAAATTTTTTTATTGCAGTGTTTGTACTTTTTAGTAACAATAGTGCTACAAAATTTTAGTTGCATTTGCAGTTTTTTTTGTACATGCCACATTGTTAAAGGCTGTCCCTGGGTTCCAGTATATTTTAAGCATTATCACTGTTGCTGGCAGTGCGGATGCGGTTGCGGACGCCTGACGACTTAGTTTTTTTGCATGTACGCGAACGCTACCGTGCGGACTCCAAATTCGAGGATCCGCACATCTTTGGTCTAGTGCTATAAGGAAATTTTATACAGTCTGCGTAACAACGGATTTATTTAAACTTGGCTTTTTCTCGTATAATTTTTCATTGTGACCGTTTGCACTTTAAATTATTTTTTTGCTGTGACTGCTGTGATATGTTACATTGTAGCCGCTATACAATGTTTCGGTTACGACAATCTACTGCCCTGGTTGATGGCTTTGGCCGACGAGCACACAAGATTTCACTGACTTGTACCAGGAAATTTAGAACATGCAGTGCTCTGCACCAGGAAGCCAAGGTCAAGGTATATTTCCAGCTCAGTGTCCTATTACTTGTTTAGTAGTTTAGTAGTTGCTTATTGCATTGTAGAGACATATATTGTACCGGTATGACAGGCTGCACTAAAATGCGATGGGAAAGATTTATGAAGAACTATGGCAAAATATGGGACAAACTGAGTGTGAGAGAGAACCGAATGGGGGTTGTTTTCATCGTCTTCCACTTTCTTTAAGTGTTTTTTGTGTGCTTTTTCTTGCCTGCTGTGGCCAAAGTTGAAGTAGTTTATGTTTCTTTGCACTGCTGCTAAAAAGAAGTATGGTATATCAAGTATATCAAGTTTATATGACTGCAGTTTGAAGCTAAAAATCACGATGTTATGTAGCCTATACAGTACTATGTCTACTGACCAGAGCTGTGTGTTCTGCGTAGGATGCACCTGCAGAGCCTGCTGTTCGTGGGATTCCCTACAAGCAGTTGTCAATCGGTATTCCAAAGGAAACATTTCCGAATGAACGACGTGTAGCTATTGTTCCAGCCACGGTTCAGACGCTTGTCAAGAAAGGTTTCACGGTCAACGTGGAAGAAGGTGCAGGTGTTGAGGCTAGCTTTGCTAACAAAGAGTACGAAGCTGCCGGAGCAAAAGTCACAAATGCGGCCAATGTATATAAGTCCAATATACTTCTCAAGGTACGTTGGGTCGGTTTGTTTGTGTTTGGCTCGCTTGATGCTCCATGCTGCATTATTTATAACATAATTGAGAGATACCATCACCAATCACTCCGAAATGGCAGCATGTGCACATTGTGCATTGGCAAAATTTTGCATATAGATTGTAGATCCATGTTGTGCTTGGCTGGGACATGGGCTAGGTCAGATGTCGCTGAGGGGTATTTCATCTGAGAAAACTTTACTTTTTTTCCCAAATTTTCCTGCATTAGGCCACAGCCTGTTAGCAAGCCTGCCCTGCTGCCTGCTTGGGGCCTGCTGGCAGTGCTACAGTGGTGTGTGGACTCCGTGCACGGATATCCATGGAACCAGATTTGCAGCTGCTCCTGCAGATGCAGTATCGAGGCTTGCAGGCCAAGGTGAGGCTTTAGAGGCCGAAAATTATGCAGAGAGGGAGCATGGTGACCTGTCAGCTTGTTTTAAAATAATCTGATCTGATGACTGTAATTATATGTGAACTCTTGATTGCACAAAGCATCACTCACTGTCAGTCAGTTATGCTCGCATATTTTGAAATTCATGTCGTGGAACACTTCAGATGCTTCTGGGTTACTTTTGCTAGCATTTTTTACGTGCAAAAGCAGCTACTGCTTTTAGCACTTCTTAGCCATCGCAATTCTGTCTGTCTGTCTGTCACACGGGTGGATCAGTCAAAAATGGTGCAAGCTAGGATCACCAAATCTTCACCGTCAGCTGCCTGGAAGACTCAAGTTTCAGGAACCATAAAGCTTTTCCATAAATTCATAAGGGATCACCTTGAACGAGGGTGCTAAATGAGAGGGGGATGGGCAAAATTTGCGATTTTTGGCCAATAAGTCGCTGTATCTCAGTAACGGTGCGAGATAGGGCCTGGGTTACTATTAATCACTAATAGGAAGTCGTACACTGGCTCTCGATTGGCATCGAATTCAATGACCTTGAATGCCAAAATAGGGGGTTTTATGGATTTTTTGTCGATTTGGGGCTGCAACACAAGTCTATATCGTTCACAAGGTAGCGTCACGGAACTATCGTTATGTGATCCAGAATCCAGATAGAGAATTTGGTATTTGTGTATTAACTTAGAGTGAAAACTCCAATTTTCAACTAAACTACTGAACTGGAACTGCTATAGGCTTTCGTGCATCTCATGAGCATTAGCTCAAATTTCTTGTTTTCATTGTCAGCTCTCAGTGGTGTTATTAACTACTTATTGTTCCTGCATTTTTGTGCTTTTTTTGCTCAGTTGGAAGATGTAAAAATAAATGCATGAATCAAAGCTTTTGTCTGCTAGAGCTCATTTGCTATTTTTGACCACCCATGTGGCTTTTTTGTCCAGGTTCGGCCACCCACTATGCCTGAGGCAGAGAAGCTTGCTGCTGGCAGCACACTGATCAGCTTTCTGTACCCGGCACAGAATCAGCAGCTGCTTGATGAACTGGTGAAGCGCAACATCACGGCCTTTGGGATGGATTGTGTGCCACGCATCAGCCGTGCCCAGGTGTTTGATGCTCTGAGCTCAATGGCTAACATTGCTGGCTACAAGGCTGTTGTCCTGGCTGCCAATCACTTTGGACGCTTCTTCACTGGTATGACTGTTTAGTGTCTATGCTTTGCTATCAAACTTAACGGATGAAAATTTACAGGGTGTCTGAAATTTTGCACTTGACATGCTGTACACAGTACATATTCAAAAATATTCGTATTGTATACCATGATCGTCGTCATACAGAGGTTACCATTTTTTTTAACTTGTTGTAGTTTGAAAGTCGGGGCATAGCCGTATGTTTCAGCGATATTTTTGGCTTTTTGATTTGATAATTGCAAGCCATGTCAACTTTGTCATGTAGTCAGTAAATCTCTCTAGTTTTATGCAGTTTTTTTTACAGAGTGTTACTACTTAAACTACTTTTATTTAATAAATCCGTTTTGAGTTAATGTAATTCAGGTAGGTTGACTGGAAGATGGAACATTTTCCAGATTGCTGGTTTCATTACAGGGTGTGTGCGGGACTGATGTTGTAGGTCAGATAACTGCTGCAGGCAAGGTGCCTCCAGCAAAGATGCTGGTGATTGGTGGAGGCGTGGCAGGGCTGGCTGCCATTGGAACTGCACGTAACATGGGTGCCGTGGTGAGAGCATTTGACACACGTGAAGCGGTCCGTGAACAGGTTCATTCGATGGGAGCCGAGTTTCTTGAGGTGAACATCAAAGAGTCCGGTGAAGGCACGGGCGGATATGCGAAGGAGATGTCGAAGGAGTTTATTGAGGCGGAGATGGCTCTGTTTGCAAAGCAGGCTCAGGAAGTAGACATGATTATCACGACAGCTCTTATTCCTGGCAAGAAAGCACCGATACTTATCACCAAGGTAGTATATTCTGTGTGTTGTAGACTGTTAGTCAAGCTTATTTGGTTGCGATTAAGCAGGATTGTTCATTATTTTGTTGCAATACAGTTTGTATTTTGTGTGCTTTTGCTCTACTTTTAGTGTTCAGTCTTTGAACTGCTAAAAATAAGGAATGTTGAAAGTACATTTTTTGCATCTTATATTATTTATGTTAATTTTTTTTCAAGCTGGTTTTCTTTCATAATGTTACCAGTAATTAGAATCTTGTGTTCATCTTGCAGATATTGGTGTGAGAGATTTTTTCTGGTAATAGTTCTGCTGTTATCCATAGGTGTAATAATTTTTCCTATCTTTTTGCAGTGGAAAAAGTGTCGAGATAAATATAGTTACTTGGCTATGCAACGACTCATTAAATAGTTATTACTGTGTGTGTGTGTGTGTGTATATATATATATATATATAAATATACTGTTAATGATGTTATGCATAGCATCCAAGAACTGCTGGTGCATGCTGACATTTTTGCTCATTGAAGGTGACTGAAATAGCCACCAGAGCAAAGCATCATTTTATTGCTGTTTGCCTATGTTGCTGTCAGCCAATGATAGAGTCAATGAAGCCGGGGTCGGTTGTGGTTGATCTGGCTGCGGAGGCTGGGGGCAACATTGAGACAATCAAGCCCGGCGAGCTGTCAGTGCACAAGGATGTGATACACATCGGCTACACCGATCTGCCGAGCCGACTCCCAACACAGTCCAGCACCCTGTACTCTAACAATCTCTCAAAGCTGCTTCTTTCATTTGGTATGTAGACACTTGTTACTTGTTTTGGTTACGTCGATTTCTGTACACAGTCAAGTGTTTTGTTTCTGATGGTAAGATTTTTATGTGAATCTAGCTGTCTTCATTGCTGTTGCTGAGAGTATAAATTTTTTAGTGCATTCATGTCGCATGGTATTTTTATTACCTTTGCTAAATGAGGTGTGTTACATGTTTTTTCTCTGTCTATTTGTCTGTCTCTTGGTCTTGATGCAATGCAGCTTTTCAGCTGCAGCACAAATAAACGTTCTTTATATTTCATTGTCATTTTAGTTAAAAAGTTTACTAGTGAAATATTTAATCATGCTGTCAGTTGTTGATGGTGATTTGGATCCAGAAATGGAAAGTCTCAGTGGAGTCTATGTGCTCTGACTAAGAGTAATTTTTTATAGAATTTTTATTACTCATTTTCTCTTGTTATTCCTTTTTTAGTTTATTGTTTATTTTTTAGAGTTGCTGATCTTCAGTTAACACTTTAGTTTTAAGTTGTTAGGTGCTTGGTAGCTGGCTGTAATGTAGACATTCATTGAGGTGATGCTTATTACTGTGCGAGTCTGTTCTTGTTCTTTAGTTACTGTTAAGTTGTTTATTTGTGGCGCTGTGCAGGCGAGAAGGATCACTATTTTGTTGACATGGCTGATGATGTCGTCCGAGGATCAGTTGTTTCCCACGAGGTAGTACTTTGTCACGTGGATGTTATGATTTGTCATGATTTATCATGACATTTTACTCAGTTACCTGCAGTGTAATGATATTTTATTGGATACTTTAGATTTTGAGTCATTTTATCTTATGTAATTGTAAATAAAACTTAAACTAGCCATACTTTTTAGTGATAGATTTAATATATCCCACCTTATGTGTGTATAAGTTAAATTTGCATGTAGCAGTTTTTGTGTATGTGTAGTGTATGCTAAGTTATTGAGAAGATTGTTTTAGTGTGATGATACGGTCACTTTGGTGTGAAGAGTTGTCAGTATTGGCTGTTACTAGTTTAGGTCATGTCAGAAATACTGGGCCAGTAAGACTGGATATTTTTTTTAGCTTGAAACAGAATAAGTAATATTGCCAGTGTAGTGTGAAAATGTTGTGCAAAATCGGCATGGCTTGATAGTCTAATGTTTAGTTTATTCGAAAAGACATTCACAAGGTCATGGGCTCGACTTTCGGCCATTGCGCTGTCAGGTAACAATCCTGGTCAAGTTCTTTACGCACCACAGCTCATCGTTGTTATGCCTTTATTTGGGGGCCCTGTTGACTAACTCGAACAAACAACACTAAAAAAATTGATCACTAAAGAGATCAGTATGGGTGCACCGGATCGGCAGATCGAAACTTTCTTGATCTGCTGCACCCTTCTCTTAGATCTATACTGTGGCGAGTGGGATGTTAAACCCTACTCAATCACTCGCTCACTCACCTCCTTCCCTTAGAGATCAGTCAGTACTGTTGTTTGTAATGATATAAATGCCGTGTTGATGTTCAGGGTCAGAAGATGTGGCCTCCACCAGTGATCACCGACCCATCTCCCCCTGCGATTGCAGCCAAGCCTGCGACCGAGGTCATGAAGAAGGAGGCTCTGCCACCGAACTATTTCAACTTGACGCTGCGCGACTCGGCCACGTACACGGCTGGTCTTGGCACTGTGCTTGGTCAGCAGCACTTTGCTGGTTCAATACAAAAGATGTTTTAGCAGTTTTTTTTGTTGTTGAATGGAATGATTGTGTAATAACTTTCAGTGATTATATGTAATAGTGTTACCATTTTCTGGAAGCGTTGGTTTGTATCATTTTGTTGTTAATATGTACATTATCGTCATTTGTTCTGTACCAACTTTCTGGAGCAGAAATTGTATAATGTAACCTCGTTTGAAAATATTTGTTGGATGTTAGCTTTTTGTCATTACTGTTGTGTCCCAGCTGAAGCTGTGAGAATTGCTGTAGTTCGGCTAAACAAAAAAAACACTAAACAGCTATGCAGCAAAAGTACCATGGCAGACTGTAAAGTTTATTGAGAATTTGTTAGAATGTGTTATCATATGCATGAAGTCATTGAAGTGTCATAGAAGTAATGCACAGATAATGTTGGATGTATTGCCAGGACTTGGAATGGCATCGCCGAACAGTGCATTTACGACTATGGTGACTACATTTGGTTTGTCTGGAATTGTTGGTAAGTAATTTGTGAAATTTAGTAACATTAAGCACTAGGCAGACAATGTAAGATTGGTGTGGATTCCATTTAAAATAGCTGATAATATGTACTTCAGGATGATTGTGTTGTATATTAATTTTTGTAGCTTTCTGTGTTGAAACAGTAGAACTAAGTTGAGCATTCTCTGGACATAACTGAAAAGTATGAAAATTGTTGTGGTGGCAAATTTAGTTTGTCTTCCTGTAAGTATATTAAGTAAGTACGTAACAAAAATGGTTAAAATTTCAAAGTACTGTACATTCACAGAGGTGGGTACGAGATGTGGATCGGATGAGTTTTCCGATGCGACACGAAATCAGCCACAGAGGGTGCAGAGGTGATGTGTTCGAGTAGACTGTTCCAGACGTGAGTAGTGGCAACCAATAAGGCTCAGTCACCTGATGTGTTTCTCACAGTTACCTGATGTGCTATGCAATATATCATTATTGCAACTTCTGCAGTATTTGTGCTACAGCTAATGCTTTGTATTTGACGTTCTGACACCTTATGACATCTGCTAATGTTTATCAGATTTTATAATGCGGTACTGTGATCTGTGCATGGTATTAGTGAAGGAACTGACTATGTACAGGGTATCACACTGTGTGGGGTGTAACGCCGGCACTGCACTCCCCACTCATGTCAGTCACTAACGCTATCTCCGGCATCACGGCCGTGGGTGGCATGATTCTGATGGGTGGAGGTTATTACCCGACAAACATCATTGAGTATCTGGCAGCCACTGCAGCTTTCATCTCATGCATCAACATTGGTGGCGGCTTCCTCGTAACTCAGCGCATGTTGGACATGTTCAAACGACCAAGTACTTGACACGTTTCTTTCTAAGAATGTCATACTTTGATTAAATTACGATATAAGTAGTTTGTTGCCTTTGACTAAATTGACTTACTACTGCCAACATATTTTCTCATTAGCACTGGGGCCAGTGCTTTCTTAAGGTGTAGATCTGAATCACATTTACACTATTAACAAATCGCCCCCTAGAGAGGGGAAGGAAGGAGCTTAAAATGGGAAATGGGGGAGACTTGAGCTCGAAAGTGGAGGGGGGACCTAAGCTCAATTTTGACTTCAGATTTGGGGGCATAGTTCTAGCCACTGCATTAGCTGATGGGTGGGTTTATATTGCACTATATCTTTTAACAGGTTTGGTGAAATTTATGAAACTAATTTTGAAGTAGTGTTGAGCAGTATGTTAGGGAATAGTTCACCATGACTTCAAGATCGGGATTGTTTTGGCCTGTTTGATTATTTACTGAGGGCTGCCTAGCTATTATTGCATGACTTTGTTCATGATGTGTTATGATCATAATTATCATTATGGGAAGTTGTTGTGATGTCTCATTCTGTACAGTCATGAAACAAGCTTGGTGTAGATATGCTTACTTTGGTGGTCATTCTGTAGTGCAGTGGGCCCTTACTGTTGTTATCTTTCCGTCTTAGCTCTTAGCTCTAGAGTTGGAATTGTGTAGTACTGGCTATAGTTACTGTATGACTGGTATTTCCATTGGACAGCTGCAGCACATGAACCAAGGTCATTTGAGGACACCTCCTGTGCCTGCAGTGTGTTTTTTGATTGAGTAGTTATCACAGATGGTTACATCAAGTACTTTGGTGCTGTCAGTTGTGTTGTTTAATCTTTGTGTCACTTATTCATTTTCAGTAACCTGCTGTAGATTTGCATGATTGTTTTTTATCTATGTGAGAATTTGACATACTGGTATTCATGAAAAACTTGACTGTGGTAAGGTTCACTGGAGCTAAGTCAAAAGACTAATGAAGAGTAGCATGTGGTGATGTTTGCATTGTTATATATTTCATTCATTTATGGATGTCAAGCAAACGTCATTGGTGCTGTTTGCAGCGGATCCACCTGAGTATCGCTATCTGTATGCACTGCCGGCTGCTGGGTTCCTTTCCGGTTACGGATACTTGGCGCAGTCTGGCTTATATCCAGACATCCATCAAGCAACGTACCTGGCATCGTCTCTGTGCTGCGTCGGAGCTCTGACTTTCCTGTCATCTCAGACGACATCGCGTGTCGGTAATATTCTGGGTATGATCGGTGTGTCGGGAGGCATTGCAGCAACACTTGGAATCGTCAAACCATCGAATGAGCTAATGGTGCAGATGGGTGCTTGCATGGGTTCTGGTGGGTGAATTGTTTTGTTCAAGTGCATCTTCAATGGCTTTCTGTTTTGACTTTACACTATTATAGTGATTTCTCGATTTTCTTGAACATAGCTGTAGTTTATAAGACAATTTTTATTACTATTTTTATTTTATTATTTTTGGTAACTGTTTTTTAGCTGAAGACCAATTTCTTTTCTATTCATGACTGGTCTGAAAATGTATAGGCTTATTGGTAATAAACTTAGGACGTTTCACAAGAACAGTTCTCAGTATGTTCAATTTTATAATCCCGGGCCGAAATTTTGGGGGAGCCTCCCCAAAAAATTTTTAGGGGCCAAAAACATGCA
>Ga0209671_1001709_pt1 | contig 18933 bp, 9 predicted proteins | sample WorMetHERISLAND2_2_FD_187401 | JGI IMG/M metagenome (GOLD analysis project Ga0209671, IMG submission 187401) | Marine gutless worms symbiont microbial communities from Max Planck institute for Marine Microbiology, Germany - Olavius geniculatus... | ecosystem: Host-associated > Annelida >...
TGTGTAGACTGTTCAGCATAGTGTTCAGAATTTTTTTACGTCCGCAGGTAACTTATGGGGTGTTTACACCATCGAGCAAACGTTCAGCATTAGCACGTATTTTGAATACATTTGCTGGAAGTTTACTGGACGTTTGCTGGATCGTGTAAACACCCTATTAGACACAAACGAAGATGTTGCGCAAATGTTTCAGTTTAAACGTGTAACGCCGTAGCTACACGCACCAATTTCCTCGTCCGAAATGTTGCCCGACGTGACCAGGCCTTCCGAGGTTTATAAACCTCGTCCGAGGAAATCGTCGCGTGTAGCCACACTTTAGCGGGGCATTACTGCTGTAAATTTATGCATGTGCGTTAATTTTTTTAACGTGCGTTAATTTATTAACGCATTAACGCGTTAATTAATGCGTCAACTGTGACAGCTCTAATTACCATACACGAACAAGTCTTCATTTAAAACAATGCAAATGACTTCACGCTTCATTAATGACACATAATTTGCTGACATTGTTTACAGCAGATATGTACGAATTATTAAACTCACAGAAAAAAAACAGCAGCTGTGATTATTACGATTACAATTATTGCCAGTATTTATATAATTATTACAGAATTTCACCGAAAATACAATAGTTCTAATCATTTCACTGTCAATGGCTTTCACTGAGTAAACAAAAAAACAAAGATTCGTGAACCAGATTAACCACTATATGACAAGAACCACAATGACATTATGCCAGTGACTACACTCAATACAGACGGTGAGTCAAAAAAGCACAGGAGTGGGATCTTAAACCACCAGTTTTCTGAAGTGTCTGCCAGTAAAAGAATTTTGAAAATCGATTAACATTTAGTGAAGACACTTGCGAATGGCCATGACCCGCCGACTCAGTTAAAAAAGTCTTTTGCTGCCTGAACCACGGTTCCCACTCTTTTATTGACAAAAAATCCATGACTTTCTGGGATCTCCACGAAAAAATTTTCCAGGACCTTTTTGTAGCTCACAAATGTGTAATTATAACGTACTGGCACCACGAATATAAAAGCGGGGAACTACAAGTAATCTGCAAGCAAAGCGAGCAGAAAATGATTTCCAACTGAGCCTATAAAAAACGTGTGATTTTCAAGGAGATTTTTCCAGAACTTCCAAGTCCTGGAAATGTTAAGAAAAAAATCCTGGACTTTCCAGAAGGTGTGGGCACCCTGCTGCACTATTGCTGAGTGGAATTCACTACCGGATTCCATTCGTCGTTGGCTTCAGTACGGTCCTTCTGAAGCCAGCTGTTTGCTGCATCATGCCCCACTCCATTGCCACAATATCCAACGACACAGATTCATAAGCGGAAAATATGGAAAAAAGTTTGGAGGTCTGTTTTTTTGACTCACAGAATACACAGTTGAACGGAATGTAAAATCGCAAAAAAAACCCTGCCCAGCCCCGAGACTGACTTCAAAGTAGTACAGTCACAGTGAACATCATACATGGAGGCTCCATAAAATACAAAAACACAACAAACTTGGGACTTCAGCAGTGCGAATGACACAAACGCAACTGAAAGCAACAAATTACAGCAGCGACTGACTAAGCTTATTACAACCGGCTCCACACTGGACTGGGTACGATTAGCCAAATTCTATGTTTTCAACTGCAATATAACAAAAATAGAGATGTGGGATGTTTTTAAATTTTTTTTAAAATTTCTATTTCATAACATCTAAAAAACGCTGAATAGCAGTACTCACGAAAACTAAAGTAAAAATACTGGAGCACAACAGATGCGATGCAAACAGTTTTGTTTCTGTAAAAAGTCAAAAGCAAACAAAAAAAACTGCACCGATATTTTCAAAAGTAAATGAAAATTTTGAAAATAAATACTCTAGGAAGGGACAGCAAATGGAAACATGGGAAATTTTTTTCCGCCACATTTCAGAGACGAGCCTTTCCACCGGGAGGACTTGCAACTTAAATCACAACAATGAAGATAAAATCCACAAAAACAGTGCACAAAAGCAAACAACACACTGGCCATACGTACGATTAAGCAATACATAAACTAGATGGAATGAATGGCCAAGTTGTATATCAGCTAATCATCAGAAAACATATACAGACAGTTGGTATTTGGGAATGTCAATCAATCATACAGCATTCAAATTACTCGTACTTTGACTAAACGTGCAGCGTTGGCCAAATTAATAAAAAAGTTTCAAAAGTAGACTTTCTCCTCAGAGCCAATTTCAACCGAAGCACAAATATGATCTCATATGGCAGGTGACGCTCCGTAGCTCTGTGATGCGTTCCCACAACCTTCAAACTTTAACAACTAGAAGAAATCACACAATATATTGCCATTAATTTGCGGCCTTAGTTGATACACCAAGAAACCATACCAGGGCTGGTTAAGTACCCTGGGGATGGGGGTTTACCCATTACCTGGTTACTATGGGCACCACAGGGGAGCTAGATATGGGTTGTTATGAAATGGGGGAGCTCCAAGTGCTTCAATACTACATTTCAGACAACTATTTCTATTAATTTGGCCAACACTGTGAACAATATCATATAACATGTCGACAGCATCAGGAAATAGAAATGACATAAAACTGACCTCAGGTTGCTGGGTTTGATGCTAAGTGCTAATTGGCTGATAAAAATAGTCCACTGTGTTTAAAATCAACAAAGTATATAAAGCATCATAAGAACAGCAAGAATTGATAAAAACGTAGAATAAAAATAAGCTGCAATTTGTGTGGCTTACTATATAACCAACCAAATACATCAGAATAGCTTGCTGTTTAGAATTATCACAAAAAATCATTAAATGCGACTAATATATATGTCTGCGGTAATAACTCAAATTACTTCAGACTAGACTAGATAACATTTGCATCAGATAAAATATACTACCGTCAGTAAGTACATGTAAGTAAAAGTCAGAAGTGAACCAACAGAACGTTGCAGAAAATAATCACGGCACTTATTAGCGGTAAACCAGCCATACAAATAACATAATCAGCTGCCCTATCCTAAAATTGCAGTTAATCCAGTAAGACCACATTCATAAAAGAAAATAACTGGTTTCTGAAAACAATCTTTTTTTCTGCTGATCTATTATACCCCCTGGTACTGCAGCTAATTCGGGAAAGGTGCATCCCCCAAAAAAACATTTGGGGATTTGGGAAGTTCTGGAGTAGAAATTTTATTTAGGCTAAAAGTGAAAAAGTCACGCACATAAAAACGTAATGAGCAGCGAGTAAAAAGGAATGTTGTAAGCAATGAAAACTGCTGCTAAATATGGAATGGTTGCTAAAAAATGATGCAGGGTTGAAAGAAAAACTAGTTTTTTTTAAATACGCAACTTGGTGGGTTTCGAGGTTTTTATTAGAGTTATTACAGTAAGCACTACTAGATAATGTCTACATCAAATACATATCCAAAGAAAATTCTGCAAATTCATACATTTAAAAGTTTTCAAAAGATTTCACTGCAACAAAATATTTCAGTAAACACATTTGGGGTGGGCATTTTCAGCAGGTTTTAGTAGATTTTTTCTACGAGTTCACCCAATGTAACCCACTGGGTTTTGGGCAAATGCCCAGATATCTCAACCCTGAAACGATGACTAAATTAAAATAATGTAACGTAAAAACCTGACAACGATTTCCATAGTTTAGTTAAAGCAACACTCACAATATAAACACAAAATCAGAACACGCAAAGCGCCACAGAATCACATGACAACAACACATGTTAATAAAGAAGTTAAGTCACGGCACAAACTGCAACATCTGTACACTGGTGCACGAAGCGATTCGACCACAATGCTCTAAAAATAATCTCCTTTCAGACACACTCTCTCTCTCCATTTCATTTTTACTTCAGCTATAAAAATCCCTTTCACTGATGTATAATCCTCAGAAATATCAGCAGCATATCTAATCCACTATGCTGAGCGACGTCAACACAAGAGAACAACTGACGGCTGCTAGCAACCGAAATGAATAACAGCAATATTCTCAGCTGCATTATCAAATTAAATGTTTCACTCGAGCAAGAACAACATTAACTGAACAAGCAGACATGAGCACAAAAAGCTACAGATTCAGGTAAACAGATGTAGTTTAACCAGCCACGCAGCTCAAAAGTTCATTTCAGTTTCAATTAATTTAGTCGAGATGTTTAAGTCAGCTCGGCTTAAAAAGACCACACCAAAGTGGCTGCATGAACAAACAAACAATATAACATCGAAATACGAACTCCAATCTAGGATCATTCTCTCAATCCCGGGATTCAGGATCGAGGAATTTATAATTCTGGAATTCTGTTTTTGGGATTACAAATGAACAGATCGTTACTAAACTTACATTTTGCAGGCACTGCATAGAATTCATTTTGTCAATCACTTAGAATGCAATACATATATTAATAGCGCTGGGATCCCAGGATTAGTCCGGGATTGCAATCACTACACGGAACTGCTCATCACTACTAAGTGTAAATCTTCCCATGCCTGTCAATCAAACCAACATCTCTTCTCACGAGTGGTCCCCACACCAATCACTCGATCTTCTCCCTGGGTGGTCTTGTCCAGCGGATCATCGTCTCTGGCGACCGGTAGAGGAAAAGCAGTTTTGAGAAGAGCAGTTCTTCAAGGGCCAGTTCTCCGGCCTGGCGGACAAGGTAGATGTCGCGGCACAGTCCGTGGACACGGTCGACGTATGGCAGTTCAAAGAACATGATGTTCTTAATGCTTCCAACGGTCTGCAGGCGAATGATCCGACCAATGACCAGGATCACCGACACGTACAGGCCAATTATGCTACAGACCACACCCACATAAGAATGGAGAACAAAAGTCCTTCCGTAGCTACAATGGCAGCCCTTAGTGTGGCACTGATCTCTGTTTCGTTATCCCTCAGTCAGACCACAGTTTAAACTGCCAAACAGCACACATGGCGCTATTGCATCTCATGGTGCGCCTGTTTATGCCCCAGATTATACTACTGAATCTGAATACCCATGAAGGATGGCCAGGCTGAGTTGACCTCTGATGACCTTAACTTTTACCTTATCAGCTGAACACTGGCACACCGTTTACTCCACCAATTTGTTTTCTTATGCCTTCAATACAATACAGGAAACAAATGAGTAAAAACTGAACACTAGCATTAAGCAGCTGATAACTAGCAAGCAACGAGAATGGGTAATAAACTACAACATGCAATAAAATGAACAAGGAATTTGAGCTAATGCTCACGAGACGTGCGAAAGCCTATAGCAGTTCCTGTTTGCAAACTGCCAGTCTATCTCCAGCCATTTCATCGCAGTTCATTCTTGGAGTGTGCGCTGCAGCTGAAGATCACAAAAAAATCAATAAAAACCCTTTATTTTAGAAGTTCAGGGTCTTTCAAAGTCATCGATGTTGATACGACTGAAAAGCTGGAGTCACTAGTGCTTGTTGTGATAGGCAGCATGCCCATGCCTATCTGCAACCGTTTTCACGAAAACTGGCCAACAACAGTAAAATAACAAATTTTACGGACTTTTACGGGGGTACCGCTATTCTGATGCTCTTGTGCGCAGGTTAAACCTAGAAAATCGAGATTTGTTTGGACGACCAAAATCTATGTTCAATGCTGAAAAATTCGTATACAACTTGTCCTTGTCTGTCTCAACTAATTTCGGCACAATTCACTCTTGAAATGTGTTTCCCAGTCTGAAATCGCCAAAAAGTCCTAAAAACCTCTACTTTGGCATTTAACGTCATTCAAGGTCATTGAATTCAGCGCCAATCGAGAGCCAGTGTACGACTTCCTATTAGTGATTAATAGTAACCTAGGCCTTATCTCGCATAGTTATTGAGATACAGCGACTTATTAGCTAAAAGTCACAAATTTTTTCCACCCACCTCTCATTTTGCACCCTTATTCGGTGTGACCCCCATAGAATTTATGAAAAAGCATTACTGTTCTTGAAACTAGAGTCTTCCAGGCAGCCGACGGTGAAGATTTGGTGATCCTATCTTGCACCGTTTTTAACTGATCCACCCGTGTGACGGACAAATGGACAGACAGATGGACAGAATTGTGAAAGCTAAAACGCATTAAAGCAGTAGCTGCTTTCGCACGTAAAAACATGCAGTTACTAAATAAACTGCGTGCGCAACAGAAAATACGACATAAGTTTCTACATGCAAACACAACGAAACAATGCACGAGAAAAACATGCAACAATATGCAAACTACAGGGTGCAAGAAAAGAAACAATACAGGAAACAAATGAGTAAAAACTGAACACTAGCATTAAGCAGCTGATAACTAGCAAGCAACGGGAATGGGTAATAAACTACAACATGCAATAAAATGAACAAGGAATTTGAGCTAATGCTCACGAGACGTGCGAAAGCCTATAGCAGTTCCTGTTTGCAAACTGCCAGTCTATCTTCAGCAATTTCATCGCAGTTCATTCTTGGAGTGTGCGCTGCAACCGAAGATTGCAAAAATCAATAAAACCCCCCTCTCGGAAGTTCAGGGTCTTTCAAAGTCATCGACGTTGATACGACTAAAAACCTCGTCACTAGTGCTTGTTGTGATAGGCAGTATGCCCATGCCTATCTGCAACTGTTTTCACAAAAGACTGACCAACAATGGTAAAATAACGACTTTTACGAGGGCACCGCCCTTTGATGCCCTCGTGCGCATGTTTCCTTGAACCTAGAAAATCGAGACTTGGACCATAAAAATTTACGTTCAGTGCTAAAAATTTCATATGCAGCTTGTCCATGTCTATCTCAATTGATTTTAGCGCAATTCGATCTTGAAATGTGTCGCGCAGACCGAAATCGCCAAAAAATCCATAAAAACCTTTATTTTGGCGTTCAATGTCATCCAAAGTCATTGAATTCGATGGCAATCGAAAGCCAGTGTACGACTTCCTATTAGTGATAACCTAAGCTCTATCTCTCACAGTTATTGAGATACAGCAACATATTGGTTAAAAATCGCAAATTTTTCCTACCACCCTCTCATTTAGCGCCGTCATTTGGAGTTACCTCTTTCGAATTTATGGAAAAGCTTTACGGTTCCTGAAACTAGAGACTTTCAGCCAGCCGACAATGAAAATTTGGTGATCCTAGCTTGCACCGTTTTTGACTGATCCACCCGTGTGACAGACAGACGGAAAGACAGACAGACAGATGTACAGAATTGCGATGGCTAAGACGCGCTGAAAGCAGTAGCTGCTTTCGCGCGTAAAAACCCAAATTTGCAGATACAATGTGAGCACAAAGCCAGCTAGGAAGAAACAGCCATCAGAGAAACATAGATAAATTTGTACAAAAACACTAAGAAACAACTGAGTTATTGGCTTGGTAAAAAGTAAAACTACCACGCAGCGGTTAAATGTAACAAAACGAAATGAGACAAACATGCTATTATAACCAATGTTGTATATCATCAAATATTCATGTAGTATACAAATGCTTCAAACATTATTCAAAATTTTTTAATGCAAACCTGAAAACTGTTATTTGAAAGATATCTGATCTAAATATTATATAGCAGTCTTAAGCATTGTCTAATTGTACATATTTACATAATTATACCATTTCCCCTCCCCACCCAGAATGTTTCATTTTCATTCTTGAGTTTCTTTTAAGTATATAAATAACATTAAATACCATTAAAGTATTTATCAAAAACACTTAACACACAGCATCCGACACAACATTGATTATCAAACAAAAAAATAACTGGTTATAATACACAAATATATCAACCGAATGGAAAATAAAGTTAATGAAACTACTAACTTATCTAGCAAAGTATTAGAAGGTAAATTGAAATGCCACTTGACTGTCTATCAGCAAAACATACGACGTCCAAATAAAAACTTGAGATGGATAAATTTACAGCTGTTTGTTTCAATCGCACATGATGTGAATTATGGCATAAATATCTGTTTATCAGTTAATAACACTGCAACAGAAAACAACTCAGAAGACAACTTCTTTATTTGGACACCATCATTAACTAACATGCAGCAAATATCTAACGAGCAGCAAATGAAAAAACAAACGTGAAAAAGATGCAAAACTATTACACAGCCACAGAAATAATTAACAAAAATAGTTGGAAATAAAGGATGGGTGAAAAATGTGACACAGTAAATTATAGCACATAATAAAAAAGTACACAGCTATTTTTTCCATCTCAGTATGGCTTTTGCAAATGGTTATTTTTGTAAATATCTAAAATACTATGCATAGTTAGCCGAACCAAAGTGTGTATAAAATTATATAATATACCTGTAATTTTCTATGTATTCATACTCAAAATACTTTGTTTACATTTTAAACCATACCTGTGTTAGTTTTTCGTTATTTTTATGTGTGCATGACATTTTCTGTTTTTTTTCTCTGAGAAATTTACTGTTTAGTGTGTCTTCTTTTGTTTCCACAGTTTTGTGTTTAATGCCATTATATTTTGCTATATTATTCGGGCAACTGTAACTGCAGTCTCCGCAGGGTTTTGTCCGTATTACTCTTAGACTGTGACATTATTTGTACATGCTTTATATTTCAGCCCAGTTCAGTTCCATGGCTTCATACATTTTTTAAAAAATGAAACAATTATGACGATGACGATCAGTAAGTAAACATACAAGAGCCGACTAACTCATAGTTATTAAAGAAAGACAGCAACCCTGTGGGAACACGCTCACTGAATAAATTAATGAATAAATAAATAAATAAATGTATGATGATGAGTGAGTAAGTAAATGACATGTGACTGACCCATAGTTGTCAAAGATGGAAAGCACCCCTGTTGGAACTCGTTCGCTGAATGAGACAATCGACAGGAAAGGGTTAATAACCACCGCTTTGTTACTGCTATGTCTCGATCCTGCACATTTTAAAACAATCACCAAAGTAATCTGGCAGTATGCAGAATTGCTTCCAGGTGATAGCAGCCAATCGCAATTGCATTCTTTGGCTGGGGGATTGGACTGTCCAAACCTCCTCTTCCACTGGGGAAGGGTATAGCGAATAACACTAAATTACAGCCACACCAAGCTAGAAAACTAAAATAAGCAATACACTGATCAACCTAGTATATGATAAAAGACACAACAAACATTATTATTAAACAAACAATTCAAATGAAACGAGGGAGATAATGCAGCTACAAATTACACAGGGCACACAACAAAACTAACGATCATTTAGAAGACTGCACTGCTGAAAAGAAGATGCGAAACGTTTAGTTCGATTGACAGGAAGACGGTTGATCAAAGTCTGAAAGTAAAGCACCATTTATGGGCAGAAAGCAACTTGGCGGCATAATGGTCGCGTGTCACACTTACGATCCGGAGGCTGTGGGTCCGACTCCTGGTCAGGTCAGGTCTCTATCAAGTGGTTACTACTAAAACGTTGACTGTCTGCAGACTGGTAAACCATCTCGATATATAACCAACCAACCAACACCAAGGTCAACTCAGCCTTCCATCCCTGCAGAATAGGTAAATTAAGTACCAACCGCCCTGTCTTGCTAGGGTTAAAGCAGGGCATGTTTACCTGTAATGGGTGGCAAGTAACACTGTGTGATCCCATATGGCAGGTGATGCTCCACAGCTCAGTGTTGTGTTTCCTTTGAAGAGTTATACATGACCTCGTATCTGGAACACTCTGCCGGAGGGATTGTGGCCCGCCATAGCCAAGGGCCGCCATAGTCAGGGGCCACCATAGCCATAGCCAGGGGCCACCATAGTTAGGGTTACGGTTAGGGTTAGGACCCCACTAGCCCTAACCCTAACCCTGACCCTAACCTTAACCCTGACCCTAACCCTAACCCTAACCCTAGTAGCCTATAGGAAAGTGTGGCGGACTAGCCATTCGGGCCATCGATTGTGGGATTGTGGCTATGGCGGCCCTTGGCTATGGCGGGCCGTCACCGCCGGAGTACATATGTAATAACATCTCAGTCACTCTCAACATTCGGTCACAAACTTGGCTCTTCGGAAAGTAATATCCAGACATCATTATCTAAACTTGTTGCAATGGTCTAACCTTGAAGTAGCTCTGCTACTAAGGCAACTATGATGACTGACTGGCCGACTGAATCCACTGTCCACCAGTAAGTAGTCACAGATGTCTTGAAGTCGACAGGACCCATCGTCTTGCTTCATCGACTTGTTCGTATCCTTTTCTGACGTGCATCACTTTTCTGATCCATCGGTCCATCATGTTGCTTTCTCTGTCAATCATCTATGATTACTTACTGTGCACTGTAGCGACATCTGGCGGACAGTTGTTACGATGATTGATTGATTGGTAAAACGAAGGGAGAAAATACAGATGACGTATTAACCGTCTTGCACGGCTGATGCTGCTGTTGATGTCGTATTGAACTCATGACGCAGCAGTCTCCCAGTCACAACCTCATCAACCTGCCACCACTTGGATTGAGAGATCTCATCGTGATGCAGAGTAAGCCGAACGGAACTCCACTTAAGACCTACAACATACAACTCAGCCTGGCCATCCCTCTATGGATGAATGACCTCATTCACATGCCACCACCACTGCAACTCTGGAATCTCTTAAGGACCTACAGCGATCAGCCACTACTAAGTAAGTATGAACACAATTTAACCGTTCATCACAATGTTCCCTATTTGCAACACCTCAACAAAAACAACTTTAGAAGTCACCTAAACTGTTCCATATTAGTGATGGTTTGCTTGCATCAACAAAGTTAGCTGACGCTTGGCCCAGTCAGCACTTGAATGGGGTAGACCATGTCAGTATTGTAACTCAGCCTGGCCATCCCTCCGTGGGTAGTCGCAGTGAATAACAGCAAAAGTTGTGGTGTAAACAGGGACACTACGTGATGCACTAGACCCATATGCATAATATTCAGTGTAGACTGGTGTTATGGCTCAAAACAAAAAAAACTATAACAAAAATGATGAAGTGTTTAAGGAGCAAACAAACTGACCATCCTCGTAGAGCACACCGCTGACCGACAGTTTGCCTTTGCCCGGCACAGTCACATAGCGTGGGAACAGACGACTTACAATCCTACAACAGCAATACACTCAGCATGATCGGAGTCGAATGGGTACAAAGACGTCACACTTTAGGGATCAGGAGATGGTGGTACCATAACGTCACACTAGTCACAAATGCATCACACTCACAGATTCAAGTGTTCTTCCCAATGTATCACAACCGGATGGGTATTAGCCGACAATTGCTCAGGGTGCATACACGGACAATTCAATATCTGTTGACTTGGCGCAGCCGTGTGTTAATTCTGGTCGACGTTGTCACTCTTATGACGTGGCACAGCCGTGAGTGCGGCTGCAGCACATCCGAATGAGTAGCAACGTACGTGTCGTCGTACGCACGAACGTACGTGGAAATTTATGTGACTTCCGGAATTGTGAATAAAACATTTATTTATTTATTTGTTCATTCATTTATTTCTATATTCCTGTGCTACGGCTGCACGTAGCCTAACGGCTTGTTCGCATTAAAACGTTGTATACATGTCAAATAAACACGTTATAGCCGTACGATGCGCAGACTGGACGAAGATAGAAGGTAGAAGGCGCAGTCAGAAATTGTCGCGCGCTTCATTGCAAAGTCGTCGCAATGAAATTTGGGCTTCATTCATTTGCTCTTCCGAGCCACCAGGTGGTGGCACTGATATTGGCTTCCAGCCATGCACACGTCAATTTACACAGCACTGAGACAAAGCCCAGCGAACAGTGACAATTGAGCAACACGCCAAGACAATGTAAGTACACGGTGGCCGATAAAAACACCTTGCACTATTTATCTGTCAAACTGTAACCGCTTTTTTACGCACGACAGCACATAATGATAAGCACATCTTAGCTATAGTAGAAGCATGTGTCTGTGTGTATGTCTGACTGTCTGTCTGTTTGTCACATTCTGCGACTGTATAAAAGTGATGCAATCTAGATCACAAATTCTTCACCGTGGCTGCCACAACAAGAAAGCCCAGCTAACGCAAATGAAACGTGTGACAGCAGTGCAGTACATTGGCACAATGTGAACCAATCTAAGCCAATACGGTCGGCTATCCTAGCGACAGCTGAGCATTTTTGTTAATATACTGCAAGCGTTTCTTTCTTGGAAAATGCACATTTATCAGCCTACGTCCAAAGTAAGTTACGCCTAGTCTTCGATGCATAAGATAGCCACTACGTCTACAGCTCCTTCTTAACACAAGAAGGAGCAGTATTTTGTTATACATAGAAGAACCATGTGGGTCAATTTTGACCCATGACGTATTTCAATGTTAACCACCGATTTCAGTCATGGAAACAGTGTAGAATGTGCTCGCTAGACGAGTGCTAGACGAGATGGCCCGACGAGCTCATCAAGCGCGTCGAGCACTTGACAAGCCAGCTCGTCGAACGCTCGTCTAGCGAGCTCGTCAAACGAACTGCATAAATGCCTTGTATATGCAAAATGTGAGCACTCAGCATGCACTCATTAAGCTGGCTTGACGAACTGGCACGAACAACAAGCTGGCTCGTCAAGCGCGTCGAGCACTAATCGAGCCAGTTTTTTGACCTTGACGGACGAGCCAGTTCGTCGAGCTTGTCAAGCCGGCTTCATGAATGCTCGCAATATCAAACATACATGAAAACTCAAGCACTCATGAAACACTCATAAAGCTGGCTTGATGAGCTAGCTTGACAAGTGCTCTACGATTTAGCTCGTCAAGCCTGGCTTGTTAAACCTAAACAAGCCAGTTGGTAAAGCCTCGACGAGCTAGCTCGCCAAGACTAGACGAGCTCGTCAAGCGTGGAGTTAGCTAGTCGAACGTCCGACGTACTCGGAGGTGATTTGACAAACTGGCTCGGCCAACACTTGACGAGCGCTAGTCGAGCACCTGACGAGTTGGCTTTACGAGCTGACTAGTGCTGTGTATTATAAACAGGGTACTCGTCGGCAGGTGGCACTGAAAGGCCGAAAAAGGCTGAAATGAACAGAGAGAGTATCATGCATTGTGAGAGGAGTGTCAATCTACTCCGAGCTTGAGGAATTCCTGCTCTACACCGCAAAAAAATACTTCACCTCAGCCTAGCCACGCCTCCATGACTAGACACACACACCTATGCTGGTAATGAACAGCCTGTAGACTATGATCCTACAAGCAAGGACGTGTTCAAAGTCAACATATTCAAGGGCAAGGCGGCCACTGGAGTGCAAGGCCAAGGCCAAAGGTTTTGAAATAAATTCACAAATGACTGAGCGAACAGTATAAACCAATGCTCTACACAGCAAAAAATACTTCACTTAGCAGTTTTTCCACTGCCAGTATGTAATTTTATGCTACTGGATACCTCCTTACAGTTTTATTTCCATGGATGGTCCACATTTCCTGTTGCATTAATCTAAAGGCATACAAAGGCCAATACTGCAAGTGCTGGCTGCATGCGATCAATGCTCAGACTGTGCCACAATGCTCAAGGCCAATCAATTCCACGTATCATTTATGTTTTCAGGTTTTGGGCATCAGCGGATAATGTGCATCAATTGAGTACACCGAACTGATCACGATCTAAGACATCTTGCTGTTAGATTTACATCAGATGTGCAAAGATGTGCGTTACGTACACGGAGTTGTCGACCGAGCCATTGATAACACGTGACAGTTCGTCCATCACTTGACGATCTTTGATGTGATCCAGTTCGCGCTTGAATGTGTGAGATACAGTCTCCGTCATACCCTCCTTGGGCTCCCTGCAGACACACAGAGCCAGTCAGATAGACAGACAGATACACAAACAGACAAACAGACAAACAGACAGACAGACAGACAGACGGACAGACGGACAGACGGACAGACAGACAAAACGGTGAGATGGTTTCCATCACATCTCCGTAGGCTCCCTGCACATCAAATATTACACATCAGTAAGTAAGCAACAAAGTAAATAAGTAAATAGTAAGAATAATAAATGTGTCAGCTCTCTGCAGACCAAATAAAACACATTCTAATCAGTACCATATAACCAAAAAAAAAATTAAAAACCAAATCACCCAGTCCATTACTAGTTACTTCCTTTTAAAGTGTCACAGTCAGACGATTTTACGACGTAGAGATCCATGCCAGCTTTCACTGCGCAAAGCTACTCAACATGGACAACATTTTGTGCCACGCTGCTTATCTGAAAAGTTTTCTGACTCTCAGTGTATGTTTTTGTGTTGACCGAATGCCTGTCAGCTACACTGACTGTTGCATCAGCGGCTGTGAAACCTTTCAACCATTCGTGGCTGCATTTTGATAACCAGAAATTGGGGCTGTGCGGCTATAAACGTACTCACGAGTTACCCATACCCATGGGTACAAGTACGGGTACTATTTTATGAGTATGGGTCAGGTAACATACGTGTATACCCGGAAATTAGTAATAAGGGACCAAGCAATAAGCCAACTGAAGTCGATAATGTGTAATTATCACGTTGACTGAGCACGTCTGGTGACAACGGCACTGACAGGCTCGCTGGCTGACATCTAGTTAAAAGGTGGTTGGTGTATAGCTCTTAATAGAAAACTCATCACAGAGCTATGGAGCGTCACCTACCATGTGAGATCGCAGAGTGTTGGTGCTGCTTGCCCCCAGACCCATGTGAGCACGCCCCGCCTTAATCCCAGCCAGACAGGCCGATACTCGACTTACCTACCCCGTAGGGATGAGAGGCTGAGTTGACCTTGGCGGAAGTTACATGCCGATATGGTTTACTGTCTGCAGACGATCACCCATCCAAGTAGAAACTACTTCATAGTGACCCAACTGAGAGTCGAACCCACAACCTGTCAATCGTGAGTCCAACACCATACCGTTAGACCACAAAGCCACCTACTCCGGCCATTTCAAATGACGTTCATCGGCGGAAGCAGATTGACAGAGCCCGTGGAGACATGACCCCAATGTGCCAAAATTTGCCCTTTGTTTTGTTTTGTGCCTTGCTAATTCATTGCACTATAAATTTGTGCAGAAAATCTAACAAACTTTTTACACACTATATGGCTTTTTTATACCCCAAAACTTTTGTTGTTGGGTTTGCCTCGAACCAGCCCCATTCCCCCAAAAGCTCACCCATATGCTCTCGGCCTCTTCACCACTTGGGTCATGTGACATCTTTGGTCACGTGCTCAAATATGCCAGTCCATATTGTTTAATTGTTTAATTTATTGCATTTTGTCATACTTCATACAATAACAGATGCAACTTCAACTAATATTGTAACCAAAGCCTCTAAAAATTCACTGAAATCTGTTCATAACTCATTGAAAAATGGACAAAAAACACAGGTCAAAAAACAGGTAGAGTTGTGACATCATGACAACGTCGGTCACACGGCAGTTAGATTAGAAATTCGTGGTTGGCTACAGATGGCCAATTATAGCCATGTGCTTAAAGATCTCATCTCATGGTACCTGGAGACGGACAGCGCAAACGTGACGGCCATGTTGGTAGTTGGGTTAACAAGGTCCTGACACAGTTGCTGTTGGCTTGGGTTACTGATCTCCCAGATAGACGCCGACGAACCAAACACTTGCACCAGGTAGACATCGTCAGTGTTGTATGCATTCAGATAGGCCAGAGCCCTCTGCGGACATACGCAGACAGACAGGCAGATAGAGAGATCGAAATATCTGATGTGATATTATAATACCCTTATTGTTCGCAACAGATGCTTTTTGTTAACACAGGTATACGTTAGCTATGTAAGTATTATTAATAATAGTTAAATATTAGCTAAGATACACTGGCTTTGAGTGATATCAACATATTACTGCTTTCAACTGCATGTGCAATATTTGCCGCAATATGCACTTTTTATAACCAGCAGTTCAGATGTCATTTTTTCTCAGAAATCAAACAAGCACATCGCTACACACATCCCAGTAAAGTGAAAGCAAAGATAAAATAACAATGTCATATGACATTTTGTGGCCCCAGAAACGTGAACATTAAGACAGAGCAATGATAACGCACAGTATTTCCACGGTAGATGTCTTTGACGTGCTGCAGTTCTGGAGGTGTAAGCAAGCGAATAAACTGATCCTGAGAGCTCACTGTGAAGATTGGCTGCAAACAAACCAAACATTACGCTACACCATCTTCACTTAGTAGTGGCCAATTCCTTGCTTTGCTGCTACCCTAAGGCTTTGCTTTTATCCCTTATTTCATGTCCGTTCTTTTGGTGTAAGTACAATTGGAAAACTTTCTCATTAATGGCTGATGCAAATGTTCTGCTGCTGATAACAGGTGATAACAGGTGAGAGAGTTTCTCAATAGCACATTGGCACACAAAAAACAAGAGCACATTTCATGTCATCCCATATTAGCATTAAATTGATAAATAAAACGGGTCTGTAAAATCAATGATATACTTCTACTGCAATACAGACAGCAAAAACTGCAAATAAACAGTGAAGCAAAACTACAAACGTAAATATAAGTAACAAGAGGACAAGCGACAGGTCGCTACACTCCGTTTCGCATTTGTGTTTAAACTAAGAGCTTTATTTTGTTTTAAAAACTTCAGTTTTTGGATGCTGGCATCGTGCTCAGATACGCTCCCTTTCCGCTTTATCTCTGCCATATTATCGGCCCGCGGTCTCAATTTTCGACCCTTCAGGCTTCAACTCGGCCCGCGGCCTAAATTTTCAGTCTTTGCCTCAACTTGATTCAAGTTCGTTACCAGCATTATGAGTGCTTCAGTATCCTCGCGTTGTTTAATTCATCGATTGATTGCATCAATGAACATTAATATTCATGATGTTCATGTTGAAGCATTGAATTTTGTAGCGTCACGATGCATCGATGCAAGCAATTGACGAATTAAACAATGCGAGGTATGCACTGCAGCGCTAGTGATGCGTCACCATGGTGAAGACGTCTATATGACGTCACAGCTCTGCTGCAGCTTAAGAGATGTGGCTGCAAAATTGTAGAAAAAAGTGAAATTTTCTCAAACGGACGACCCCTCGGTGATATCTGACCTAGCATGATATAGCAGAGCCACATACAACATGGGTCTGCATCCAAAATTTCACTGCCGTACGTAGTGCCGTTACAAAGTTATTGGCGATGGTAACTCTCAAACATAGTATAGATTACAAAAAAATGTTAAGACTGATAAATAGGGCTCACAGTTTTCTGCGGGCCGTGGAATTTCAAGCCGAGCCATGGAATTTGCCCTTTTCCCTGGAATTTTGATATTGCTGCGGAATTTCACGAAAGTTAAGAAATGACCGATTATTAGTACGATCATTGGCTTAAAACTAACTATATTACGGAGAAAAATCAAACTGAACTGCCTAAAACTGCGTCCCTACTAATAATAATTACCATCATATACGGCACAATCATAAATTAAGACAATGTGACTAACTGACAAATTGCACTTTAAAAAAATCGATAATTTCCTTTGTATGTTGTTAACATAACTGAGCACCACGCCAGCATCCAAAAACTGAAGTTTTTAAACAGAATAAAGCTTAGTTTACACACAAACGGAAGACTGTGGTCAGCTGCAGAATTTGGACAAATTTGATGTGGTGAGCCGCGGAATTTTGCGAACTGGCCCGCAAAATTTGGCAAAATTTACCGTGGAAAACTGTGGGCCCTACTGATAAACACATAGATATGTAAAACACACATAGATATGTAAAACATTTATGAATGTGTATCTCAAAATAAAGTGAGTGAGTGAGTAGGGTTTAACGTCCCACCCGACACAGTATAGGTCATTTCGGGGACGGCCTTTACAGGCAGAATGCATACAAACACATAGTAATAGAACGGTCAGTTTAACCTTTACAGAAACACAAAACACAAAGTAACGAGCTAAACCTAAAATTGTAAGCACTCCATAAATACGCATGCATATGTAATCAACATAATGGTAGTTCTAATAATCTTCCCTGTTATCCTCCAGACAGACATCAATGTGATAATGCTGTCTATGGGAAGATAGGGGTTTTAAAATGTTGCTGATACACTACAGTATAATAACTCATCATTTGAACTTAAAATCACCTTTTACTAATCTGTGACCTTTCGACAACCGCTGCTGCAATCTTTGCAACAACTTCTGTTCTTTGAGAGTATGTCAGTAAAAAGCTAAGAAAACATGCTGTTAGGCACTAGCCAAATCAACAACAAGCGGCATACACCATAGACACGCTGTGGACAGACAAGACACCGACTGTTGCACACAGAACAAGTCGGGTATAGACACGATGTCTGAAAATAAGGGTTGCCAATAGAAACTGTGAGCCAATAAGAAGATGTCGTACCTCGTATCCACCGATCTTGATGCGGACCTTAATGCTGACTGGAGCGGCTGGAGTGTAGATGGAAGAAGACATCGAGAACAGAAGCAGCGGAAACCAGATGATGAACAACAGTATAAACAGGATCACTCCACCGAGGCCGTACTTTGTCAAAGCGTGCCGCGGCTGACCACGTGGCGTCGGTAACGTCTATACATTTATGACACAATAATTAAATATTTTGTAAAATGATAGAATGGTCAATCGGTCATTCTGGTGGTCAATCAGTCCATTCATCAAGGAATCAAAACACAGTACATGAACACAGTCACTTCACCCAGTCCATGCGCTTGTCGACACATGATGTGCTTTACAACAAGGCGTTGGTCATGTCTATATATACATCTACGACACAGACACAGATTAAAGGTAAAAAGGTAAAGGTTGTCAATTTGTATAGCGCATCATTGCGAGCATGCGCACGCCTCTAATGCGCTTTCGTCACTAACCAGAGCCGCCTGCCACACGGCCACCGTGTGCAGCCTGCAGACACAGGCTGGCGCAGCGGCCGGCTAGGCAACCCCAGTCAGCTGTACCAAGG
>Ga0209671_1001718_pt1 | contig 18901 bp, 16 predicted proteins | sample WorMetHERISLAND2_2_FD_187401 | JGI IMG/M metagenome (GOLD analysis project Ga0209671, IMG submission 187401) | Marine gutless worms symbiont microbial communities from Max Planck institute for Marine Microbiology, Germany - Olavius geniculatus... | ecosystem: Host-associated > Annelida >...
GCCCTAGATAGGCAGCGGTGGGCAGCGATAGTAAGAATGGCGTCAGACACCAACGGGCATTGAGCCCACGGTTGTCGATGATGATGATGATGATGAGAAGCTAAAGAAGCAGAAGAATCAGAAGCAGTGACTGGTGGCTGTGGAGATGTGACTAGGTTAATGGAAGCTGGAACAGAAGGCTGTGGTGATGGTGACAACTGTGGCCCAGCTGCTGGGAGGGGAGTTAAAAGGGGGGCGGTCGTACACGCTGGGCTGATTTAGGTGGTCCGCGAGGTCGGCCTGGGTGTTGAACACCTGGCCGCAGCATCCGCAGCGAGCTGGCACACCAGGGCAGCGGCGAAGATGGCGATGCGCAGCGAATGTCCCCTGTGTACGGGCGCCGGCCGCTCCGCAGACTAAGCAGTCAATAGAGAACTGATATGATGGTTGAGCAGTGTCTGATAGTCGCAGCGCATGGCAAAGAAATTCCTAAAAAAACTCGTTAAGCAAAAAAAAGAAAAGAATTTTTTATAATAAAAATGTGGTATTAACTTTAATTTATAATGAATAGTATGTAACAAAAATAAAGAAGGAAAAAAATTAAATGTCATTTAATGTAAACAGAGTAAAACAAGCATATTACTACACGGAAAAATTATGTGCACTAATGGCGTTGCATATTTCGTGCGGTGAGCAGCCAACGCTCGTACACAGGTAGCAAAGCACGCAAAAGATTGATAAGGCGCATGCGCGGCGCATCAGGTAGCTGCGACGGATAGCGTGTGGCCAATGCTTGTCAAAAAGCCATGTCGTCAGGTAAGAGGTGTGTATGTGTGCCAGTGCCGTAGTCTAGAAACAGATGTATGAGCCAAAGAAGATGTTGAGTTGTATCCAGCAATAAATCGGTGACGTAGGTAGCGTGCAATACAGTTTCATCGTAGGAAGGTAGCGGAATCGGTAAAAGCATAGTAGGTGATGACAAGTCTTCTGAATAAGCAGGCAAAGCGTTGTGCTGGCGAGCGTGCGATGGCGGCGGCGTGAGCAAGCGCGTGCGAAGCGGGCGGCGCGCGCGCGTGCGGGCTAGCGCAAGTGGCGGCGTGGCGGGCGGGCGGTCGTGGGTGGCGAAGTGTCTGGTGAGATCGGCTGTTGAAGTAAGCTGCGCATTGCAGGTGACGCAGCGGATACTGAGTGCGTACAGCGAAGCGATAAAAGCGGCGGAGCGAGCTTCAAAGCGGCGCCACTGGCTGGGCGTAAAAGCGACGAAAATATCCAGCTCCAAAGCATCCACGCCGTCGTAGTTGCTGCAGCGTTCAGCGTGTTGATGTAATGTAGCGTTGGTGTTAGTGGCGTAGCAGAGCGTGCAGTGGCCAGCAAACCAGTTGCGCAGCGGTGTAGGCGGCCAAAGATCAAAGTGGAGCCACTGGTAATTCGTGCCGTGCCACGTCAGGACACCAGAGTAGCGATTTGTCATGGTTCTACAAATATAAAATGATACTAGAAGAGAATGGATTAAAATGTGGAAAGCGGAAAAGAAGAATAAAGGAGAAAACATACGGTGGTGTAACGCTGTAAGTAGCGCTAATGTATTTTGTACGTTAATGTGAAGAAGTGTAAGCAAAACAGAACTGTCCGTATGTTATAAAGAAAGTAAATAAATAAAAAAAGTTTAAACGCTAATTACTGTTAAACAATAATAAGCGGATTATTATACCTTTAGCTATCTACGGAGTTTTAAAAGAAAAAACAACTAGTGTACGACCAAAGAATTAAATACTAGTAACTGTGAAGAAATAATAACAAGCATTAAACTACTGGATAATATCAGTCATTAATTATTTATTTTGTAGTGGATAAAACAAGCAATGTAGAATGACATATATCCCCAAATATTATTATTATTATTTTTTTTTTATAAGAAAATGAAAATCTGGAAAACGGTGACATGCAGAATTAAGTTAGCACAAGTATACAAAAAAAGAAATACATGCTAGCATATTAACTGATGCAAACAATTACAAACATACAACACTAAATATTTACTACGCTATTCGCGTTGCGCCTCGCGAGCCTGCATCAGCCAGCCTTCGTATACTGGAAGCAGCATACGCGCTATCTCTGGCAGCGGCATGCGTGCGGCGTCCGCGAGGGAGGTCAAATACTCTGTCGCGAGATGGCGGCGGAAGTCGGCATCTACGTCAGACACTGGAGCAGCGAGAGCCAGACCAGCCTGGCGCATGAAGGATTCCAGCGTCATATCTGGGTGCACAGACAACTGCCGAGCAGACGAAGCTGCAAGCCACACCAGGTGCGAGGTGGCGTTCAAAAGCAGCTGACGAAGGTGAAGTGGCTGTGCGGACGCCTGAGTGGACGTATACGGCGGTGGACGCTGTCCTGGAGGCAGACTTGAGATGTCGGTGCGTTGGTCGTGATGCGAAAGCGTGGATCCTGACTGTAGCACGTTCTGGACCTCTGAAGCAGATGCGGGTGAGTTCGGCGGAGCAGCAAAATACGGAGAAGTACATGCGTGTACCTCGTAGTGGGCTATGAGAAAGGTAGGTGAAGTGAACGTTACGCCACAAGGATCACAGCGAACCAGAAAGTCGTCGTGGTCGGCGTGCGGTACTGGAACAAAGCCCAGATCCTGCCAGTTGTAGCCGGTCGCGCGGCAGACCAGGCAGGTGTACCCCACAGCGATAGCAGCGCGCACCATCTGTGCAAGCAAGCAAACAGCATGCAGGGCACGAAAGAGAAAATACAGTGGCTACATTCTACTTAGTACAGTACACAAATGATTTAAACACAATTATATACGAAATGAATCATCATACAAAACCCATCCTAAGAAAATGTACGTCTATCTCAGGGACAGAGAATATCACTATCAAGATAATTACTATGATTAAGAAAACTATCAAACATCAAGTGACATATAAAACCACATATCATGTTAAATGCTATGACGATAATGATGATGATGATGCTACACAAAATCTGTCTTTAAAGAGTAAACCCTACTCTGAGACAGAGAAGATTATGACAAACAAATACTACGACAAAAGTGAACTATGCCTCTCAGAGGTTTAATGCAAAGTATATACAAATACAGGGCCTACGCCCAAAATGAGAAAAGTTCAGAGAGTGTAACAAGCGGGCGTACGTATAGTACGACTCGTACGAGTCCTACTGACAGACGGTATAGGTGTGGGGGAGCTAACAGCTGCATCCCCACTCGGGATCGCGGAAGTAGGCTGCGGCCCCGATGTCGAGTCTGTCTCTACGGCGCACGGCGATAAGCGATCAACATGAACGCGCTGCCGTTTATGGGTGGTGTTGCATCGCACCGAAGCTGTGATGGGGGTGAGAAAAGACTCTATCGTGAAGGGTCCCACCCACTGGTTAAACAGCTTTCGGTGGCGCTGACGAACGAGTGGACGCGGCCAGTAAAGCCAAACTTTCTGACCAACGTGGTATGGCACGGGTTTGACTCTGGCGTCAAAGTACCACTTTTACGTCCTAGCATATGCATGAAGATGCTCTCGTGCGAGGGCGTGGGCGGCATGCAAGTTACCGCGGTGCGTCTCTACGAACGGTACGGTAACGGCCGTGCGGTCATCCGGCGGGGCAGCTATCAAGCTGCATGGAAGCATGGTTTCCCGACCAAGCATGGCCATGTTGGGTGTGACGCCGGTAGCCTTATGTCTAGTCGCGCGAGAGGCGGATAGAACCGACGGAAGCTTAGAGGTCCAACCTGTGGGGTCCCCTTCGCACGTCACACGCAGCATCTGAAGAAGTGTGCAATTAGCATGCACAGTGAGGCCATCGGAGCGGGGGTGGAAAGGAGTGGTGCGGGATTTACTCACTCCTGTCAGAGCGCACATTTCCTTGAAGAGTGCTGATTCAAAATTTCGCCCCTGGTCTGTATGGATCTGGAGAGGGTAGCTGAAACGGCTGAAGAAGCCGTCATACACTGCCCTCATGCAGGTGCTAGCCTCTTGGTCTGGGAGTGCATACGCTTCGACCCACTTAGTGAAGTGGTCACAGACTACTAGAATATATTTGGAACCATCAGTGGCGACTGGAAGTCCGGACAAAATGTTCATCGTGACAAAATCCATCGGGGCACCCGCTATGATGTTCCGCATGTGGCCATGAGGTCGCAAAGGAGCCCCCTTAGCCCGCGCACATTGTGCACACTGCCGTCATCACTGGCGTGTGTCACGATTGAGGCCCACCCAGTAATAATGGGTCTTTAGTTGTATGCTTGTTTGGACGGCGCCTAAATGGGCGGCAGTAGGGCCAGCATGCGTCAAGTCAAAAAGTCGCTTTTGCAACTGTGTCGGGACCACGAGCTGTAGCTGTTCGTCTGTCTGTCGCACGAGTACGTCATCCACTAGTCGAGTCTCAGGTCTGTGAGACAAGAGCATTTTGCTCTCATACGGGAAAGCACGTATCTCGTCGGGCGACGGGTCTGTATTCTCAGCAAAAACAGCATACGCTGGTCCTACGTCCGAGTCCTCTGCCTGCATGGCAGCTATGTCGTTGGAAGTCAGTTCAGGGAGGAGTCAGAACGCACGAACCGATAACGGCTCAAGTATCTCGTCTGCCCTCTCGCATTCGTCGATCCAGACGGTTGACAACTTCTTGTCGAAGCACTGCTTACAGCTGTGTCTGGATAGTGCGTCAGCGTTTGAATGTAGCCGGCCGGAACAATGCTGTATCTCGATGTCGAACTCGGCCATGGTCTCTATCCAACGAGCCATGATGCCGGTCGGATTCTTGTACATCCGGAGCCATAGCAGGCTGTGGTGGTCTGTTTGGAGTATGACCTTCGCTCCGAGTAGGTAGTGGCGGAAGTGCTGTAAAGACTTCACCACAGCGAGCATCTCGCGTCTAGTTGCGCAGTAGTTTCGCTGAGTGCAGTTGAGGACTGCGGAATAGAACGCTATTGGCTTTTCAACTCCGTCGATCTTCTGGCTAAGGACTGCTCCGACGGCGACGTCAGAGGCATCTGTATCCAGGATGCATGGAAGCCCTGGTATTGGGTAAGCCAGAGTGGCGATGTCTAGGAGTGCTCGCTTCAACTTCTCGAAAGCTTCCTGCGCCTCTTCGTTCCAGACAAACTGTTTAGGCTCATCAGGCTGGTGAGCGGTTCTGCTAGGGTGGCAAAGTGCTTGATGAAGCGCCTGTAATAGCTGGCCAGACCAATAAAAGCTCGAAGCTCTTGTCAAACAGTGAGGAACTGGCCAATTTTCGATTCTTTCCACTTTGTCTGGCTGTGGCTCAATGCCCTCAGCGGAAACCAGGTGACCGAGGAACTCGATGGGACTCTTGAAGAAGACGCATTTGGACGGCTTGGCTTTGAGTCCATGCTCACGTAACCTGGTAAACACTTGGTCGAGATGACTAACGAGCTGCTCTGGTGTCGCTGCATAGACGTTGATATCGTCTAAGTAGCAGATGCAGATGTTGTAGAGCAGGTCGTGGAAGATGTTTTCCATGAGGCGACAGAAAGTGGACGGCGCGTTGGCAAGACCAAAAGGCATCCGTGTCCACTGGAACAAACCTCGCCTGATACAGAAAGCTGAGCACTGTTTTGCCCTTTTCGTCATCCCGATCTGCCAGTAACCTGATAACAAGTCGATGGTGGCGAAGTACTTGGCGCCGTGGAAACTGTCGAGTGCATCCTTGACGTGCGGAACCGGATATGCGTCCTTCTCAGTAACGGCGTTCAATCGTCTGTAGTCGATACAGAAACGAAAGGAACCATCTTTCTTCTTCGCCATGCACACGGGTGAACTCCATGGTGAGTAGGAAGGCTCGATGATGCCTGACTCCAACATCTCATCCAGCTGCTTGTCTTCTTCGTCTCTGGCAACCAGTGGAGGTCGACGTGGCGGTTTCTTAATCGGCTTGGCGTCGCCCATCTCGATGTCGTGCTGGATGGCATTGCAGAAGCCGATGTCCATCGGACTGGTAGCAAATGCTGAGCTGTTTCGACGTAGAACTTCGGCCAGGTACTGCTGATCATGCAATGACAGCTCTGACCGTTCGACCGTCTCGTCGAAAAGCTCCTGGAGATGCTCCTGTACTTCTGGATTTTCCTGTACAACAGATGCACCTACAACACTGGACAGCATAGGCGCATGCGCATTAGACTCAGAATGTGCGATGTCCGGAGGCTTCGGTTCGTCTGGTTCCAAGTGCGTGTACGGCACAGACTGAGGTACAGATGATGTGAACGTAGTAGACAGGGGAGCAGTGTTTACTTTAGGTGACTGTTCGGCAATGGTGCCCGGTGAAGCGGCAGGGCTATGACGTACTGATGATGTAGAGTCCAGCTGAGTAGCTCGTGGATGAAAGCTAGGGGCCTGTGGATCCAGCACAATAGGTGGAGAGACTATAGGGCGTTTGAGGTAAATAGCGGACACTTGTTGGCTGACGGTACTAGAAGGGGCGCGTGGGGGTGGCACGTAGATGTTATTGTCGACAGCTGCGCTGCCCAGCGGCTGGACATTTGCGCAGGCTCCTGGATGAGAGAAGGGCCGGGGCGACGATGTGCTGACCAGCGACTGGCCATATACACAAGACAAGACGTGGGGCGAAGTGTGGGGGCGTCACTAACTGATTCTGGCACTTGGGCCTGGTACAAAACTGACGGCTGAGGATCTGTCGTCAATGGTGGTGCTGTGAACTGTGCCGACTGATCTGGAGTGTCCTGTGACTGTGCTGGACTGGACTGATTAAGAGCTGGACATGGGTGCTCTATTTCTGAGAACTTTGATTGCTCCTGCTGTAACTAACAAGCTTTGTATGCCTCTCGCTGCATGTTCATCGTAGCAGACCACAGTCTGGCTATCTGGTTGGGTGTGAAGCGAAGTAGATCTGAAGAATCTGACTCTGCCAGTCGTGCGTCCTGAAGTCGCGTGACCTCTGACTTCGTGGATGACGTCTGTGCGGCACCACATGGAGGTGCATTTTCCCACATCTGCTCAAGCTGTCTCGGCGTGAATGGCGGCAAATCAAGCAAATCATCTTCTCCATCTGTTTCGAACTGGAAAACATCAGCTGGATGCTGCGATAACGAAACTTCGACTTCTTGGTCCTCCATATCTGACTCTTCTGCGTCAGTGAGAATGCGGACGTCCGTTCGCGCGGATTCTTCCAACGATCGACTGTACTCTTGGTAGTCTTGCCAATATTCTTCCCACTCTTCGTCTCCATCGAACTCATTAAAGTCAGAGTATTCTGTATCAGACAACATACAGCAAGCAAAACGCGACCGGAAAGCATCTACATGATTCTGATAACACCGATTGATCTCCATCACACTGGCTGCGACGTCTTCTTCGTCTTCAGACTGGCCGTCCGGAGCACGCTCGACATTTGGCTCGTGGGCGTCCGTAATCGTGGTGAACTCGGATGACTCCTCGGGTGGAGCTCTGGGCACCACGACGCGATGTGCGTGCTGCGGCTCAGTCATCGCCACACTGGAATACACGCTATTATTGGAAATCGGCAGCTCAGGGTTCGGACCTATCGGACCCTTCGTAGCCGACTTTGGACGGCGCGACCACACTAATCCGTTCTCGACATCTACTACCAGTATGGCTGCTTTCATCAAGTCATATCCACCAATCACTGGAGTGGGAGCGTCGATAAAGTAGAATGGATGGCGGATACGGAAACCACACATCTGGAGTTCTAGAGAAAGAGGACCTCGCAACGTGACCTGGTGGTTGCCAAAGGTTTGAACTTCTCTAGTGACGCTGGGAAGCGAGATGGGCGGATCAAAATCGGCAACTATGTCACTTGGGAACACGCTGATCTGAGCCTCACTATCCAACATCATCGGGGTCTGGACTGAGTGGATCATCACAGTGATATTCGGGGCCAGTCCTTCAGCAACAGCGTGTGGCAGCATGTTCAGCGTCGGTACGTCAGTAGGTCGCGAGGAACTAGCTAAAATTTGCGTAAAGCAAGGCGCGGTAGCAGTAGCATCAACAGTAGCATTATTAGTAACAATAATATCGGCAGTAGCACTAACTGTACTAGGTGCAGAAGAAAAAGAAGAAGAATGAAAAGTCTCAACATCGGTCAAATCGGTGTCGTTTAGTCTATCAGTACTGTCTGTTGAAGTCCGTAATCCGTCCGGCATCCCAGTCCAAATCGGGCCGGAAGTCGGCGGTCGATCGGACTGTAGGGGTGGTACTACTGGGACTGTGGGCGGATGGGTGGTGACGGAGCCCGGTTGCCCGTTGGCGGACTCCGGGGACCGTTTCCCTGTGAGCGGTTGTCGGGTGGGACTGATGATGACGATGATGATGATGACGTGGCAGGCCAAGCTGTGAGCTCACATTTGCAAGTGTACAGCCTGTCGGTACCAATGTGTGGAGTGGAACAGCAACAGCAGCTGTCATGTTGGACACTGAAAACGACGGCGCGCGGCCATACATGGAAACATTAACCGCATATGAGCTATCAATCGTCTGTCGATATGCAGAGGCATGGCCAGTTGTCACACCAAGCGCCGCAGGTAAGACACGCTCACTATGAGTCGGTGGTGGGCATGCACTGTCATACATCAAAGCGCTGTATACGCCTAAACCATCGATCAGCTGTGCGGGTGCACTGTCAACAACTAGTCCGGGCACCGACACAGGTAAAGCACGTCCGCGATCAACCGGCGACGGGCGCACGAAGTCATCCACCAAAACATTATTCACATCTGAATTATTTCCAATCATCTGTCTATGCACAGACAAAATATTATTATTAACACTGTCAGTCTGCTGGCGCTGCATAGTCGTCTGCCCAAACGCCACAGGTACGGCACGTTCACGATCAGCTGGTGGTGGGTGTACAGTCATCTGTCAAAACATTATTCGCATTTAAATCATTTTCAGTCAGCTGTCGATGCAGGGGTGCATGGCCAGTTGGCATTAATTTCGGCTGCAAAGTCTGCGCACAGTTAATAGCAGCTGTCATGTTAATCGGCACAGACAAAATATTATCAACATTAGCAGCAGCACAATTCACACTGTCCAGGGTGGCGTGCTGAGTGTTTGCAGGCGCGGGCGCCGGCAGAGAGAGACTGTGTACGCCGTACACAGCGGCCGTCGACTGTGTCACGCTGTCCAGGGTCGCCGGCAGCGAAGTGTGCAGCTCGAGCTGTGCAGCTGCCTGCTGTCGTGCTGCGGCCGGCGTATGTTTACCGGACGTCTGCACCTCCACAGCTGCCTCCAACTGCTGTATACGCAATTGCAGTCGTATTTTGTCTGCCATTTCTTTCTCTCTGTGCTCGATCTCTCTCTCCATACGAGTCTGCATCTCCGCACGCTGCTCGGCGGCGTCGGCGCGCTGAGCAGCAACATCAGCGTGCTGTGCTGCAGCGTCACCAGCGACTTTGTCAAACATTTTATTCATCAATTCAATGACCGGATCCGTAGTTTGCGAGTGTGTTGACAGGCGGCCAGTTGCACGAGAGTGTACACTTGCCACGGATTGTCGACTAGCAGAACGCAACTGTCGGTGACTGGCAGCGATTCGCGGTAAAAACGGCAACGGTATAATCGGCAACGGTAATAACGGCAACCGGTAAAAACGGCAACAGAAAATAACAACATCGGTAAAAATGGCAACAGTAATAGAAAAACTGTAAATGGCATTTTGCAACTTGCACGTTCGATTTATTCCACGTTCAGTTCAAGACATCGTTTATTAGCCATTTTACCGTTGCCATTTTTTCAAGTTGCCGTTCTTTGCTGTACTTTATGGGCCTAACTAGGCCCGTCGAGGGCCACAGTGGGGCCTGGGAAAACATTCTCGTGGGGCCCCCAAAGATTTTGCGGGGCCCCTCTGGGGAGAAAATTTTTGAATTTTTCTTTTGAATAAGGTGCATTCTGGTGTACTTTATATTTTTGAGCGATGGCGAAGCGCCCCAAACTTTGCGGGGCCCGGGGTAACTTCCAATCTCCCTCTCTCGACGGGCCCGCCAGTGAATAAGCGAAACGTCCAGGTGCGGGGCAAAACATCCAAAGGCTGAGCGTGTTGGGGGTGAATCGTCCTGTGCCTAGCGATCTAGCGAAGTTGTTTGTGCACGAGTTCACGACTGTGACAATGGCGGGTACTGACCTGGTTCATGCCAAGTTTTGATAACATGCCTACTTGAACATTTCTACCCAGTTCTACCTCTACCATCATGACCTGAATCAAAAAATGATCGTAGTCTGTTCTTTTGAGTGTATGAACTATAGGCAAAAATAACTTGGCAATATTGGACATGCATGTACAGTCTATAATTGTTGTCATTGTTATTGTTGCCGTTTTTACCGATGTCATTATTTTGTGTTGCCGTCTTTACCGGTTGCCGTTTTTACCTGCTGCCGTTTTTACCATTTACCCTGGCAGCAGCTGAATGCACGTTCTCCACCCACGAAGCAGCTCGCGACGGTCGACTGTCAGCCCGAACACTGGCGAGCGGCGATGTCGCGCGCGGCGGTGACAGATAACGAAAAGCTGAAGGCGGTTGTGGACTGTCACGAAGATACGCCGAGATCTCAGAGTCGTACGCTTGGCCTGTCGGCTCGAGGTGTACGCCTGGCCAGTCCGTATATACGCCTGCTCTGTCTGTGTGTACGCCTGGCTGTCCCTGCACAACTGCACGGCCAACAGAAGCACCAGAAACATTAGAAATGTCAATACAAGCACTGGCCGACTGCCGCTGAATATTTTGCGAAAAATCAGCACCAGAAATATTTCGCGCAAAATCAACATTTCGTGCAAAATCAATGCCAGAAACATTTTGCGCAAATCCCACGCTAGAAACAGTAGAAACATTAGCAGGAGTCAAATTAGCAGTAGATGCAGAAAACTGTGCAAATTCAACATCAGAAACATTCGTCGCAAATACAACATTAGAAGAAGTACGTGCATTCGCCAAATTCAACTGAACATTTTGCACGGAATCAGCGCCAGAAATATTTCTCACAGACTCAACATTTTTGACAGACTCAGACTCAGTGCTAGAGACAGTAGGCCTAGTAGCAACATTCACAACATTCGCCTGGTACCCTGGATGATACCCTGGAGAATAACCTGAGGATGCAGCAGTAGGGTCAGTCAGCCTGGCCACCAACCTATCTGCCCTAGGCTATCGGAACCTGAACCTGCTGTCTCCTGGCCAGTCGAAGCCACTGTAGAAGCTGCTGTCTGCCTACCTCACTGCGCTATTGTGGCTAAACAGTCAGTAGAAACAGAAAATGGACGCTGCCTTTGGTTATACCTATTTTCTTCCATGTTATGGGCCTAATCTGACGAGAGAAGTTCCAAAAGGGGACTTTTCCGACGATGTCGGACTCCTACAAGGTCCTGGTTCGCCTCCGGTGGGAGGGAGGATCCTCTAGCCGGTAGAACTAAGTGGAACCAAGGCTGACGACGCGTTAATTAGACGATAAAATTCACTGAAAAATAAATAGTGCCTATGGGAACTTTAACAAAAGGCGAAATTTGACAAGCACCGAAAACGGTAAGAAATCTGTATACTAACATTTATTTATTCGATTAAAAAACCTTTAAACCGAAAAAAATAACGTTCCGATACGGAAGTCTTCCCCTAAATCCGCCTATGCCTGGTATAGAAAAATATAATACCTACAACTTTCACACCGTGGAAGTTTCGTTTGCAACAGTGATTGATTTTACGTTGGTTGCGTTTACGTTATAAAGATGTCCTGGCCGTCTACTAAACTCTGCACTCTCTCCGTGAAATTTGTTCTAATCATGCAGACTCTGCAGAGGGCACGCAGAATTATCAACAGCAATAATCAACCTGGCGAGGTTCCTTCCAGCCAACTTAAATTAAAACATAACCAGCGATCGAGCATCATACCAGTGAAATGTAATCCCTTCCTGTCGATTCTCAGGCGTGTCTTTATTACTGCAGTTAATTGCTGAACAAAATCTGACCATTTTCACCTAATTAACTTTACCTTACAACAGACAACAACACTACTGTCGCCACAAGCAATATGGCCGACAGCTGGCTTCAGCACACAGGCGCGCTGAAGTACGCGGGGCTCCTTCCAGCCTAGACTATATATTTCAGTGCTTAGCAGCGTGAAAATAGCAGATGCCGCGATTAAGTAAGTAACTAGTAGATAGAGCTGGGCAAAAAGTAGTATAAGAGATGTCTAGTCTAATCTGGCTTATCGTATACTACTGGCAGAGCCCTGGCAACTGAGACATTTTGTGTGGATTTTTAGCTTAGGCCTACCGGTAATTTGAGCCCGGTGAAAACAATATTTTTGTCGCGTTGATGTAGTGTCAGTAGGCATAATTTGTTTAAATTATTCCGTACTGACCACTACTGGCATACAAATCTCTGTGTATTAGACAGAAAAATAAAAATGTGTGAGATAAAAATGTGGTGGACAGTAAAGCGCGAGTTGGCTGAAAATGCGTGAGACTCACGCGCGAGATGCACGTGTGAGACTTGGCAGGGCTGCTGTTGTCTTTGGAAATTTAATACAGTGAAATAAGACAGATTGAAATAATTTAAAAGGAAAGTTCTGTGAGATTTGTTCGCAATTTTACGAGTGTAAGTAAAAACTAAAACAATTTACAAATGCTTATGCACGTCTCGCGCGCGCTGATGACACGCATCTGGTAATGGAGCAAATCTGACTTCCGGTATGACCGCTACATGCGCCACCTTGCGAATGGCGATTGCAGCCACAACCCCATTTATAAATTCATCATCATCATCATCATCAATGAATATCCGGAAGCAGGCCAGGGGCCTCTATTTCTCTCCAAAGTAGATAACATTTACACAAATATCAATCAAAACTAAACTAATACTATTTTCACATTGACTTCCGGTACTAGATGTCGGATTTATAGTTATAGTACAAACTCAAACCACGCCAAATCAAATCAAAACGTCCCTTAAAACTATTAACACTGCATGCTGATACAACATCATCAGGTAGTGAGTTCCATATCTTAACTAATCTATTTACAAAAAATGTTTACGAAGATCATATTTACATAACTGAGGCACTAATTTGTATCTATGACCCCTAGTATCATATCTTTTTTCTAACACAGATTTATACTGCAAATGTAACACGAAATTGGTATCATACTTATTATTTACATATTTATATAACTGAATTATTAAATTATTTGTGCTGTTTTATATCTACAACATATAGCCTATGTAAACTGAACAGTTTTTTTTACATAAATTTTAATAAGTCTTTTTAATAAGTACTGCCACGGCGGCGGTAGTCATGAGACTATCTACACGGCTGGCGTGCGCGTAGTCGTGACACTAGGGACACGGCTGCCGTGCCCTTAGCACTGGCGTATTTGTTTATGACCCGGCATAGAGTATCTAATCGCCCTAACGCGTGAGACACGGTAGGCCATCAAAACACAGCTTACAAACACGATTTGGGGTAATAAAACTTGATTATGGTTAGCAGGTGGGACACGCCGTGTCTAGAGAACCGCCAGTAGGTCCTCTAGACTCCGTACGAGAGGACCGACAGTCGGCCGTACACTGTCGTAAGAGACTGCCTACGGCAGTACGAGAACCCATCATACTGCCGCAGACAGACGCCCTCACGACAGCTGTCCACTGATGAGATCAACCTTAGCAAAGTGCAATGCCAAGGTATCACGCCTTCATACCAGTCGGCCAGTTAAGCCTGGCAGCACTGGGTTACCAACCTGTTTTCAGATCACTGCGTTTTAGATTACTTTTTTGCATACTAGTTCATCTTAATAGTCAATATCTAAAACAAAATTTGCGGGGTTTTGCTTAATTTTTGCTCACAAGTGATTTAAAGTGCCCCGGTGTTACCAATGGCCGTAATGTAATTATTTATTGCACTTTAGGAAGGCCTACAGGAGAAATAGTGATCGAAGCGTGATGATAGTCTAGGCCTGTAGACCTGTTGAGATCACGGATTTTATTCTAGAACTCCTAGCTCGCATGAGATATTTCTATTGCATTGCATTGCAGAATATTTGGTCCTACGAAGCTCCTGAAATTCCATGACGATATCATCTGAGCATTATTTTCTAAAACAAGATTTGCTCAAATAATTTCTACAATGAGGTCGCCAATCGTACAGAGGGAATGTTGTCCAGTGGCAGAACAGCCAAGCTGACCAATCATGGGACCCGATCTGCGATGATCTCATCCTAGGCCCTTTTTTCTTCATAGATCTTAGTCTTTTTTTGGGTTTTAGGTCTTAGCTTCTTGTTTAGTTGTTATCTGTTCTTAGGCAGCTAAAGTCAGCTCATGTGAATTCAACCATTTCCGTGTCAGTACCTACTCTTACTCTATTCACGTACTTTAGCTTGTGGAAAAATCAGAACCCTGATTTAATTGTCTGCTAAATAGCTGTGACCAATAAATTGTGACACAGGCGTGGCTTGGTAGTCTAGTGGTTAGCGTGTCGGACCCAATTATCACGAGGTCGGGCTTTGGTCCCTAACTACTGCACTCTCAGGTAACAACCTTGGGCAAGTTGTGTACACACCACAGCCCGTCGGTGCGATGCCCCAGTTTGGGGACCTTGCCGACTAAATATCCAAAATCCAAATCCAAAACTAGAAAGCAGTCATAGCCCGCAGGTACCTCCGCCAAGGCAATGTCTTTCGCCAGGTGGCGTCACCATATTTGCTTTGCCAGCGGTTCCCTTATGCCCTCTTTAACACAGTGGTAACGAAAATTTCAAAGTGATCCAGAATCCAGGATTACTGCCGGATCACCCCCAAAATTGAATCACTGGTAGTTTATGCCATGCCCGACATTCCCTCAAAATTTCAGAAAGATCCGTCCATAACTTTTTGAGTTATCTTGCTAACACACAGACAGACAGACAAACAGACAAACAAAAACTGGCAAAAACATTACCTCCTTGGCGGAGGTAAAAAAATCCCCCAGCGGGACTCCAGTGCCCAGCAGTGCTGCCCCTGGTTTACCCAGGTGAACCTAATAAGTTGTAGGAAACGGCTAGATGGGTAGTTCTTAGTTATAGCACAGGCCTATAGCATAGCTCGATTTCATTTTACAGCATGACTGATGATCGTCGATACCATCTTAGTCAGAGGGCTCACCAGCTCAGCCTCCTCTCCCTCCCAGTCTGAGTTCTAGTCTACCACCACCAACTGTCACTATGCCCACAGCCATGCTTTGTCTTCATGCACTTGGTAACGGCAGCTCGGATCTCTTATAGTGCGGAATTCAGGGAATGGAGAGGAGCATTCGGAGGGGGGCACTGCCGAAACAAATGAGGAAGAATATGGGGTTTGTCGCAGAAGTTCCCTGAATTCTAATCGCAGGCTTAAACTTCACCGTAACGTCAAATCTAAACCAAACTTTATTTCTAACCTTAGCATTAAGTCTGACATTATCCCTAGTCATAACATTAGTGTTACTTCAAACTTCCTGGTTGGGAACTAATTTTTGCGATATTTGTATCATCGTCATTGTAACTGCTATTAGATTGTCATTGTTCAGATGGATGCTGAGAAGCTGCCAGATGAGTTTGATGCAGTTGTTCTTGGAACTGGTATGCCGATCATTTTGAATGTTTTAGGGCCAGTTTCGTGTTATTGTAGTTAACTGCGACCACTAGTTTAGGTTTATTCGTTGCTTATTAATGACAGCTGTTATTGGCCAATGCTGATCACATGCGTTAGCCCAAATTCCTCCATTACTGGTACACTGACTTTCTTTAGACATCCCAGTGTCACACGAGCTTGTCGCAGGCATTGCAGGGAAGTTGGTGTGAAAGGATTTGGACCTTACCAGACGAGTCACCAAACACAGGCATGGACATCACGGCTCATGCGGTAGCAACAAGCTATTGTATAGGCGTTGTGCCAAGTCAATGGGAAGGCCAAAAATTTGACCCATCCACAGCTTCGACTTTTTTCAACTGATCTTTCTGAAACTCAAAATTAAGAAAGATATCCGGGATACGACATAGCATGCAAAATTTGGTTGATGTGGCCATATGTTAAGGTGAGGCCCGAAGGGCCGAAAATCAAGCAGACTCGGAGCGTAGCAATCTCTGTACTTGTTATTATCACATGTAACTTGAGCAAATCTCACATGACACGTGGCAGCATCAGTGCTTCCACCTGGGGAATAGGTGTACAACGTGCAATAAAATAATAATGCATTTTGAAAAAGTATCTTAATTTGAGGCCTTTGCATGCAACCTGGAAGGTCAAAACTCAGACTGCTGAAGTCTACACATTCTATTGTTCAGGTCTATCTGTTGTAATTTTGGTGCAGTTCACTGTTGAAATATGCATCGCAGCCAAAAGTCATAGAAAAAACACTAAAAACCTGTTTTTAGATTTCAAGGTCGTTCAAGGTCATCAATGTTGGTACATTTTAAAAGCTCGTTTGCAGCGCTTGTTACGGTAAGCAGCAGGTCTATGTTTATCTGCAACTATTTGCGTGCTAAGTTAGTGAATATCAACAGAAATCGCTCATTTTGTTGCATAAAATAAGTAATGGCAAAGTTTTTAGAAGAATAATTGTTTAATGTGTTGGTTTCAGTTCAGCTGCAGTGAATGTCTCGTCTGTGTGCTGTTAGGTATGTGTGAAAGCATCATTGCAGCAGCTTTTTCACGCATTGGTTGGAGAGTTCTGCACCTGGACAGGTGGCTTCCAAACTGTTGTCATTTGGTGACGCAAGTCAAGTAGGACCATTTCAATAATTCAAGTGCATTTTGTCATTTTTTATTCACTGTCTTCTGAATAAAAAGTAAGCCACATTTATTTTTTTGGTAACTTGACAAACATCCTCAGATGAACAATATGGAATAAATGTGATCTGCTTTTTTCAATACCGTATGAAATTTACAGACTATACTCATAATGACATATGCCCAGATCTTTTAATTATTAGTGTTCGTGGTAGCGATGGCAGTATTGTTTTCAGCATCATCCATAAGATTTTTTGTTCTTTTTTGTTAACACGATAATTCATGAACAGCTGCACTTAGCATGATGAAATTTATTTTGCACAAAATTGTACCTCGACAGCCCACTGTAATTCAAGGACATATGTTAGAGATCAAACTGATTTTTTTTTGTTATTAGACCAAAGTTCGCGAAATTGTTTAAATTGAATGTGATAAAACTGTAGTTGATAGTGCTGTACTCTGCTTTTGGATTGCAGAGATATTAGCGATTGAAGTCTAGAATGGTTCCAAATCTAGTGTACACTGTTGATATCTTGTGAACTTCACGTGCGCCACATAGATTGGTGACATTAGCATAACCGTGTAACCTGGCTACATCTAGAAGAAGAAGAAGAAGAGGCGTACTGAATTTCATGTGCCGAAGGTCAAGGACCCATGGGTTTTGGTGTTCCTCTGATTTATATCGTACTGTGGCTACCACTGACATTATTTAATTTTGAGTAAGGTTTGGCAGTCTAGTTGTATATAAATGTTTTAAATTATAATTATTGTACTCATTTTCAGCATTTATCTAAAGAACATAAGATTTGTTGTGTATTAAGTAGTACTCACACTCACAGTTTGTTTGTTTGTTTGTTATCAAGGTATAACAACTACGGTGGAGACTGGGCCTCGTACAACTTCACTGCCTTACAACAATGGATTCAGTCATTCAGTGTAGGTGTAGGCTCTTCTCTCATTTGTGCACAAATATGCATTGTTCAACTGTTTTAGTTAACTTTGTGTGAAGGATATCATACCATTATTATTAGGAAATGGTGCCAACCCAACACATTTAATCTATTTTGCCATGTTTTTATTCTGATAATTTCAACAGTTTGATTTTGTGTCTGGCACTATTCTGATATTGACCACATTATTGTGAAGATGTTTGGTGATACTGAGTGGAGAGGCCAGTGTAACAGATTGGGGTTTCGTTGAATTTGCGTGTTAATTTTTGACCATGTCATATCTGTTCTTACCATACCTAGGAAGTGGAAAAATACTGTCGCCATTTTTTCTGTTCAACTTTGATGACCTTGATCTAGCGATTTGAATGTTCATCTTTGGTAAAAAAAATCCCACATTACAATAACCTCCTCTAATACTATGTTGATATCTTACTAACAGCGCGAGATAGCAGCATGGTGTCGATGGATTACCCATAGTAAACTTTTCACTGACTCCAATGGTCATGTGACTAATGATGTCACGTGACATTATCGTTGACCTAAAGGTCAAGGCCATGACCCATGAAAACTTTTAAGATGCAATATCTCCATAACGGTCAGAGATAGAACATTGCGACTCCAACTAACAGTCACATGGCTGTCAGTCACGTGACTGATGACGTCACAATGACCGCACAACTCAAGTGTTTATCAGTCAGTTGCTAGTGCATTATGCCAGTTGTATTTGCTTACTTGGCCAGCACGAGTTTACGTCGCTGCCACGATCCTGGTTCACAGTGAGTGGGGAACTGCTACACAAGAGCATGCTAATGGCTATAGGCCTACTTGAAAAGTTACCCAACAAAACTGGTGATGATCTGCAGCTAGAGGATTCATTGCCACCAAAGAAGGTGACTGTCATTGATAGAATGGCAGTTGTCCAGGCAATGAGTAAGCCATCATGGATCAAGACATGTGCCCAGCGGGCTGACCACTTCACAGCTATACTGCCGTGCTGAGCAAAAAGGCCGTATCTGCAAACGAGGTCATTTTGAGAAAACAAAGGAAACGCGTTTGAGTAAATGCCGCCTATTTTTTCTTTTTTGATTTTTTTCATGTTTACACCATTGTTATTGTCAATAAATCACATTTTATTTGGTTATACCGCTATTTCTTTTTGAATTTCAAAAGTTAGATAAAATGTAGTTACGGCTTTTTCGCTCAGCATTCGTGACCTAGGTGGCAGCTACAAACGG
>Ga0209671_1001720_pt1 | contig 18888 bp, 9 predicted proteins | sample WorMetHERISLAND2_2_FD_187401 | JGI IMG/M metagenome (GOLD analysis project Ga0209671, IMG submission 187401) | Marine gutless worms symbiont microbial communities from Max Planck institute for Marine Microbiology, Germany - Olavius geniculatus... | ecosystem: Host-associated > Annelida >...
GGCCTAAGACTGTTTCAAAGATTTACACAAAAAAATTAAAATCATTAAAAGTTGAGGTACAAATAATTTGCAAGCAAAGCGAGCAAAAAATTGAACTGTTGTACGCAGAATTGTCACATTAATTTTTAAAAATTCCGGGGAGGGTTAAACCAGCTACTCTCTTCGTTTCTCTCTCTTTTAAATACGGCCTTGAAAGTAAGGGCTACAAGTAATCTGCGAGCGAAGCCAGCAGAAAAAAAATTGAAGCTTATGTTGTACACAGAATTGTCGCATTGTCTGTGCCATGCGTTTCTAGGCAATTTGTCATCGAAAAAAATATTTTCTCTGAGTTTTTAATTTTTTTTACTTTTTCCCCAACCTTTTTCAGAAGGCATTTGCCTTTACCTGTCAATGGAGTGGACGCCCTTGGCTGTCGCGCGTTACGTGAGATTTGCGAATATTACTTGTAAACTATCTACCTCAACATCTGATCACAATTGTGCCCACAGTTTCAATTTGTAATCTGCTAAAATGCATGTCCTGTCGCAGAAACTGTAAATTGTAAGCCCTACTGTCATTATGACTTGAGCAGGTCGTATTGATTTTGCATTCCACAGCGAGACAAGCATTCGCTATTTAACGCACAACGCCACATAACGAGTGCTGTTAGGGCTATTAAGGTGACGAGAAGGACGACATCATGTAGCCGCGTGGAGTTCTGCTAATCTAATCACTGCAGTCTGACATTTCAATAACTTCAAATAGCTGTGCTGTAAACCTATAACCCGGTATTCTGCACATGGGCGTATACTGTATATGACTCAGGCTATATAGGCCTACTGTAATTGAAATCGTAATATGCACGCAAGCTAAAGTGCTGCAAATTTACGTTAGGATAATTGTGTACAGTTACCGTGCGCGAATTTATCAACAAATTATCATAAATTCAAAATATAACAGTTTAGTATAGGCTTGTCACCTGTGGCCCCAACTGTCACTCGATCTGGACTCCTCGATCGCAACACTTGCGCACGTTCTGTCACTTTCTGTAGGCCTAGATGCTTTCGACAATTTGGCTGAGAAGACGACATAAGCCTAAAATAAATGACAGTACAGTATAATATCGTGACATAAACGACTGAGGAATGAGGACTGACCCATTTCCAGTTCAGTGACGTACTGATGTTCGACATGATAGATGTCGCTGACCGACCTATAGTAGCCTATTAGTTGCACAAGCGTCAGTCTGCAGTCCGCACTCAGTCAGCACAGACTCTCAAAAACAGCACACCCACTTTGTCAATTTTGGACGCAAATTCGAACAAATTTTGTTCGTTCAAACTTCGAAGTAGGGCCTATTTGCAGTTGACGCGCTATAAAAATTACTTACTTCCTTGCTTACTTGCAGTATGTCATCTTTATGCTTACTTATTTTACCCGTTATGACGTAGTCACGTGATTTATTGTTTACATTTGAGTTGTTGGTGACGTAAACACTTCAGTAAAACTTCTATTTAAAACACTTAGGTATGTAATTTTGTAGATGTACGCCTGAAAATATGTGTTTATTTTTTATACTACTTTTAAGTGGATTGTGTTTTAACTGTAACATAAAACTGCTAGTGTCAACTTTTTGGGAGACCTATTCTGTACTGTTGCGAAGGTGTGACGGAGATTGAGAGAAATAAGTGTCATGTTACGAGTAATGTGAGCTTTGGTGGGCTTCCTTTTTAATTTAAAATGTATAAATGTGAAGCATAAGCAGTTGAGAGTTTATGTTTATGTTGTAATTTGATGGGTGCAGTTTGTTATTGAATGTGTGCAGAAAACATGAGTGTACAGTCGGAAGTGGGCGTGGCATCACATACTCTGCCTGTACTCGGCGGTGATGCGGAAAATTCAGCGATGTCTGACTTACCAAAGAATTGTTCTGACAGCGCTGAGTCTTTGGAACGTGGCGACAGTGAATCTGTGCCAGGTCAGCCAGTGGTTTTACCAAGCTTGAAGGAAGAAATTCAGCCTGGCAGCGGTGAAATACAGCATACTGTCATCATGGAGAAGTCAGGAATAGAATGTGGAGATTCAACAGATGCAGTTTGTGCCCAGGTCGTGCATTCATCGGCAGTAACCAGTCCATGGTCGATAGACTCAGATATGTTGGAGCAGTTGGCTGTGCTTCAGAACACAGTCAGATCCCTTACGATGTCCAATGATGAGCTTCGAGCAGTCATCAGTGACGGCATGGCGAAGGTATATACACTAGTAGTAATAATCTGATGATCAAGCACTTTCTTGTCACATACAGTGCTTGAACATTTTGCTGTTTGAGTCAATATGGAGCATTGTCTATATCGCAGTCCATTTAAGATATAAAAGTCTCAATCTGGATACTGGAACTCATTTGCTTTTGACATTCAGTTATAGCTTTTTATATTGTATTTTATGATTTTATGCATATTTTGCAAGTTTTCGTACTGCCTTTGGCGTAATAGATGATTGATTGATTGATTGATTGAAGGTTGAAGAACTGGAATCAGCGTATGCGGACAGTGTGGCCAGAAACAAACAACTTGAGCAGCAACTAGCACAACTGACCAGCTCCACTGAGCATGTAGTCAGTGACTTAGCCCTGCTGTCAACCCGAGTGACACAGGTCTCAGCACTTGTTGATAAACCGACTGAAGTAAAACCAACAGCTCTAGTCTCCGTTGAGGGCGACGCAGCTACTACATCAGCTACTGACATGTCGTCTTTGTTGCCGACGATTGAACAACGTGTTGCTGTGCTGGAACTCAAATTACAGCAGTCTGAGAGTCGCTTTGGTGAGTTTGCATCCGCATTAGACAGCATAGAACGTGATCTTCAGCGCTACATCCGTCGTCACTCGCTTGTGGTTGAAAATCTTTCACCCAAGGAAGACCGATCGGCTTCCGATGCATTCTTGATCTTTGTCAACTCGGTCCTTGGAGTCGCAGTGGATGACTCGGACATCGATGGGTACCACCTTCTTGACAGAATACCAGCAGAAGATGGCGCTACGGTCACAGACACACAGAGCCCAGACAAGAAGAAAGACCTCCTACGACCTCGACCCCTGCTGATAACTTTCACATGCTACCGAACCAGAACTCAAGTTTACAAGGTAAATATCAGACCCTTGCTGTAACTTTGCACGGTACAGATTATAAACTGACTTGCATCTGTCTTTACATTTATCTATGATTGATTCTACGGCTGTAATTTTCACTCAGTTTTGGTGAAATTTTGTGCAGTTGTTTGTGGCCTGCAAAGTAAGATTGAGTTGATTTGGGTGTCAAAATACGTTGACACCTTCTACTATTTTGCCCCAGTTTTCTACCCTGACAATGTGTTTTTAAAGGTCCATCGACACCATAATTAACATATACATTTTATTTTTTTTTCTAAAAGTGCAGAACTTTTTTATAACTTTGACAGTAATATCAGCGCTCAGTGTTTTGTCGGCACGGAAAAATTTATCTTTGAAATTGACGATCTACAAAAATGACGTAGAAAACGTGCCACCATGATGGCCCCCGTGACGTCATGAGTTCAGCCTATAGACCTCATGAATATTAATGGCCTAGCCCAGAATGATGACGTCGGCTAGGCCATTAATATTCATGATGTATATGGGCTAGGGTCGTGACATCACCGGAGGCACTGATAGACTAGAATATTTCGCATAACGTAACATAATGTCGCATTTGAGTTGAAATTGCACATTAATTTCATATATTTATGAAGCTCCAATCGACATATTATTTATGCGAGGTTAAACATCAAATTTAAATCTTCATAAATTGCGCGAGTGAGTTTGACCGTGGCCATGGACCTTTAATGGAAAAGTTTTAATACCACAGGATCTTGGCCTGTGGACTGATTGTGGCATTTAGTAGCTCAAAAGATGCATCTCGAGGTGCGCTATAATGGCAAAACTGCAAATGGTTTAACCACCGCATCTATCCCCTAATCTGCAGAAATGGTGATGAGTGTTTTTTAGTGGAAATGTAATTATGTAGCTTATGGATTTGTGCAGTATTTAAACTATCCATTATAATTTAGTAGTGGTTACAGGCTCGAGTCACTAATGTTTAGCAGCGGTGGCATGGGTTGAAAGTGGGCATGGCAAGAAGTTGCAGATTTCTGATAGACAGCTGCAAGTTTTCGACAGCATCTTAACAGACTGTTGCAAAATTTGGACAGAGAAGACTATGGGTGCTTGAAATTCTGATTTTGCCTTTCCAAGTTTCTTTAAAGTGGGTTTTAACCCCTAAATTTTGCATTTGTTGGCGAGAATTTTTTTTGTTAAGAAGATTTTTGACAGTTTTCTATTAGTCAACAATATGGGGGACGGAATCGCTCCACTGTCTCCTGCCCCCTTTAGCCACGACAATCACTGTTGTTTGGTGTCTTGTGTGTAGGCCTGGTTGTGCTACAGAGTTGGCACAGCTGGTAGTGGAAAAGCGGCGGCTGGTTTGTTGTCTGGAGAAAGGGGTCTTGGTGTTTGCATTCGTGAGTACCTAACTCCATCACAGGAGGCCGTCTACCGCAAGGCGGATGAAACGCGTCACCGACGATCTGATGTGATCAAGGACTGCTGGACTTTCAGAGGCAGGACGTTCGTACGCACCAATCTCGACGAGGTTCACGAGTTTAATGAAACGTCGGATCAGTTTGCCTCAACTGAAACTAAAACCCGCTCTTGTGCAGTCATGTGAATTCTGCTGTTGCTCTTTCATTTTTTTGTGTAGAATTTAAACTTTTGTGGTCTGAGTTTGCTAACGTTTAATGATGCCTTATAAAATGTTTTTTTATTTTAGCAGGATTTGCCCACCGGCACATCTGTTCTGAGTTTGTTGTCGACATTTGCATTTTGCATTTTGTTCTACGTAAATTTGTTATTTGTTATTTATTTGCTAATAAGCTTGTGCAGATCGTTCCAGGTTGTCAATTTCTGCATTACAGCTGCTGCTGAATTTGTGGAGCTCATTGTATTTGTGGCATCAGTGGCGTCGTACGATAAAAATTAGGCGGGGGAGAAGTTGTAACTTTCCAACAGACACTTCAAATTTCCAACAATTTCTACAGACATTTGCAAATTTTCAACAGAGGAGATTGCGGGTGCCCCTAAATTTTCCTAAAATGTAGTTCCTTATCTTCAAATATTTTTTCATTTTTGGATGAAAATTTTCATACAATAAAACTTTTTCCGACAAGACAAAAATTTAAGGTTGGCAGTTTTTCCCCCCTCTTCACCTGCTAGGATACCAAGTGCTGGGTGGCATGGCACAGTGTCGGATCAGTGAAGTTAATGTTTATGTTATAATATACTGCATAGATCTGTGGGTTTGGTGTTTAAGGGCACTGTCAGCACATGCATGTAATATAATTATAACAAAATCATTTCTGTACAGATGATGATACAGAGTTGTTAAGTATGAGTATCGGTGTTGCTGTAATTTTTGAGCATTTATAACATTGTATTTTGCATGCATCCGTTTTGTTGTGCTGTTACTCCTGATAATCTTAATTGGCTGATAATCTTAATTGGCCTTAGTATGCATTTTGTTCATCTGTGAGTCCATCCCTCTGTCCCGTGTGTGTTCCTATCTCGAAAACAAAAAGTGCACAAAAACCGACATTAACAGGAACGTTCCCCCAGGGTTGCAGGAAAAACCCCTTGGACTTGGTGTGGCAGTTTTCTGTTTAAAAGGCCAAAGATCAGGCAGACAGCCTCGCAGTATGTTGGCACTGGAACAACACATGTAGAGAAAAATAGAGATGTCAATCATTAATGGCGAGTTATAAAAAGTTTAAACAAGACACCGGCCACGACACTGCTGACCGATTTTCAAGAGGCTTTCGTTGTTATGCTCAGCAAAACGTTTGCAATTTTATTTGTTTATTTTATTCAATATCCAGATCGTACACATACTACACAATAAAACGCAAAGCCTAAGCATATAAGCGACAATAAAGGAGAAAAATGTATAAAAGAAATACAAAGATAATAAGCCTAATACAAGCATACAAGACAAGAAGCCCAGCTGTCGCTAGGATAGCCGACCGTACTGTTTGCCAGTGACCTTCAAGGTCATTCAAGGTCGATGATTTGCATGTCATTTGAAAGCCAATATGCGACTTCACTTCCTGTCAATGATCAATAGAAATCTAGGCCCTGTCTCACACCGTTTATCCACAATACATCCGTGACGGACAACAGCTCGACCGTTACTTAAGTAAGGTCGGCTAAAAATGAAAAAAATATGCCGCAAAACTTAACAGTGTATCAATGTGTAGGCATGCATAAAACAAACACTTTTAAAATTATATCAGAAGGCATAAAGTTCAAAGATCTATGAGTTGGGGAATAATTAGCCAACTCCAATAAGCGAAAGACGAGTGATCGTAAAGAGAAAAGTTTGCGTTAACCCCACCAATCACTTCAGTGCTGTCAGCTTTCAAGTTGTGTTTAGTAATTCACATAGGCCTGTAGGTTTCTATTAGTATGGGTAGCCTAATATGGACACTTGTGACAGTTTTACGCGCGATAGCAGAATGTTAAGAGCGTCTCTTAGCTATATCGTAGCGGCGTCTGTCTGTGAGTCTGTCTGTCGCACTCTGAGATTGTATCAAAACGGTTCAAGATATGGTCACGAAATTTTTACTGTCGGCTGTTACAAAGAGTCAAAGACTCGAAATTTTATGATTCGTAAAGTGTTTCGCGAAATTCGAAAAGGTTCACCCCGATCGAGGACGTAGGCCTACGCTAAATGAGAGGGGTACGAAAAATTGGCGATTTTGAGCGAATAAGTCGCCGTATCTCAGAAACTGTGCGAGATAGGGTCAAGGTTAGGCCCTACTATTAATCGCTAATAGGAAGCTCTATACCCCCTTTAGATTGACATCAAAATCAAGGACATCGAGCGACCATTAACCCCAAAAATAGAGGTTTGGGTGATTTTTTTCGATTTTAAGATGCGGCGCACATATCAAGAGTGAATTGCGCCGAAATGACTGAAGATAGACCAAGCCTTAGCCATCGCAATTCTGTCCGTCCGTCCGTCTGTCTGTCACACGGGTGGATCGGTGAAAAACGGTGCAAGCTAAGATCATCAAATCTTCACCGTCGGTTGCCTGGAAGACTCTAGTTTCAGGAATCGTAAAGCGTTTCCATAAATTCGCTAAATAAGGGCGCTAAGTGACAGGGGGGTAGGAAAAATTTGCGATTTTAGCCAATAAGTCGCTGTATCTCAATAACAGTGCGAGATAGGGCCTAGGTTACTATTAATCACTAATAAAAAGTCGTACACTGGCTCTCGATTGCCACCGAATTCAATGGCTTTGGATGACCTTGAACGCCAAAATAGAGGTTTTTATGGATTTTTGGCGATTTTGGGCTGCGAGACGTTTCAAGAGCGAATTACGCCGAAATCACTTAAGATAAACATGGATAAGCTGCGTATGAAATTTTCAGCATTGAACGTAGATTTCGACGGTTTAAGTCCCGGTTTTCTAGGTTCCAGGAAACCTGCGCACGAGGGCATCAAAGAGCGGTACCCCCGTAAAAGTCGTTATTTTGCCATTGTTGGCCAGTCTTTCGTGAAAACGGTTGCAGATAGGCATAGGCATGCTGCCTATTACAACAAGCACTGGTGACGAGCTTTTCAGTTGTATCAACATCGATGACTTTGAAAGACTTTGAACTTCAAAAATAATGGGTTTTTATTGATTTTTGTTATCTTCGGCTGCTGTGCACACTCTAAGGATGAACTGCGACGATATGGCTGGAGATAGACTGACAGTTTGCGACCAGGAACTGCTATAAGCTTACGCGCGTCTCGTGAGCATTAGCTCAAATTTTTGGTATGTAAACTAGTACAAAATTTCTATCTCTTAAAACAGCTGGCTACAGTGGCTAAAAACAAAAAAGAATAGGATAAAACCGACAAATAGGCTATCCTAGACGACAGCGTGTCTAACGTCGAATTTTAAGTAGTAGTTGATCACGAGATTGTTAGACCTGCTTGTCATGGTGCCAGAATGTGAATGTCCATGTCCATGTGTCGCAGTGACCAGTAATTGCTCTGATGGATGTGTGCGGTTGAACACGGAGTTGCCGACTGACCGTATAGACTGACCAGTGACCACAGACTGACCTGTCCACCAGGGGTCAGCTTGACACGTCATCCTGCCTCTGCCACCATGGCCGTCATGCCACTCCAGCAGGGGCGTACTTGGAAATGTGAAAAAGGGCCTATGGGTGTAGGTTTGCTTATTATATCAGAAAAATTGTGTGTTAAGCCTGACAGACATTCTTTGTCTAATAATATTACTTGTTCTTCTTTTATTATTTTTTGCGTTTAAATAGGAAATCCCAGACGCAAGCCTCCCCTCGCAGCTAAATAGCATACGTCGCAGCGATAGCCTACAGTATGTATAGCAGCACTGTTCAGTGTGTATTTAGAATAATGGAAGGGGCGCCGACCGAAGTTGAAGTCTTTTTGTCACGGTGATATATTGATTTTGATGTTTTAGAAAGCAAAGTTATGTGAATTTAAGCGCCGTGGTGGGTGCCATAACAAATTTCTCCTAAATACGCCATGCATTGGCATTGTTTGTTGACGACTGATAGTGCAGCATGCAGCGTCACCCCGCATGAGAGCACGCACTTGCTGCACGCCTGCCATGCTGCGGCGGTGACAACTGCATGCTGGCCGGAAGATCATGTACTCGTAGGATCAACGACTCTGCTGCGGGTCACACTGCGTGCGACCTTCCACTGACACTAACCACGGCCCGTCCGCTTGCGTCGGCCTACACTACACGGTATGGATCAAATGCATATAGAAGCTGGGGCTTCTATGACGGTCACTTTTAAAACAGTGTACATATAACTGTGAGTTATTCTGGAAAATGATTAGCAGGATTCTGTGCTGTTATATGCACCATACCTTGTACTTGACGCACTGAACATGACCGACAGCAGACACGTCGATAACTACAAATGAAATGTAAAGTAAGAGATTCATGTGTAGCCTGCAATATTGTCATAACATTAGAAATAGCCTACAAGTGTTTTTAGTTTTCACTGCGCATAGTCCTATAATGTAGTTCATCGTGGAGTAGCGCCGACTTAACGTAGGTCTGTGCTATAGGTTAAATTTCGTAATACTAGCAGTAGCGGATCCAGAAATTTGGAATAGGGGAGGCGAAGAGTAGGGTATAAAGTATGGGGAGAGGGTAGAGCCCCCCCCCAAAAAAAAAAATTATGAAAAATTTTATGCAAAAATAATGCATTTTCGTGCAAAATTTTTACTTGTTTTAAGTTGCATCTAGTCAATAGGGGGCCGCCCTCTCCTTTAATTCGCCACTGAATACCGGTGCAAATATTGTCAATATGCACGCCTATTTCGTCTGGGAAGGCCTTATAAAACAAGTAAGAAATAGCGAGCCACAGATAGTTGCAGTCGCTTTTTCACAGTTTGTCTGCTTCGACTGCGAACATTAGAAGTGGCGTTGCGTCGTCCTTTTCTTTAAGAACAGATGAAATCGTTGAAATGTCATATAATCTGGACAGAAGTCGACGGTTGCTCATCATGCATCGAACGTAAGGCTATAGGCCTATACTGTTGCACTGCGCTGGATAATGGCAAGTGCGACAATAATTATTATGCGTCATTATCATCAGCTCGCGAATCGAGGCTGCAGGCGTCATTTGTCGCGTGTCGATGACGTCGCTGTCTACAGCAGATCCCACCTATCCACCCAGACATGCACGTGACTAACGAATGCCGCAATATCTTTGTACATGCACGCAGAATCGGCAGACGTCTGTTTGTATCTGAACTCCTGAAAGTTCACATTTACAATTTTACGTTTCACTCTTCGTTCAAGAACTCGGCTATTGTAGCTTGATATATGGGCTTAATTACTCTCTGTCTCAGTGGAACCAAGATTTGAAGGATTTAGAAATTCGTTTGTCATTTCGTGCGAGTGCTTAGAGCCTTAGACAATATTGTAACTGTATTTTTTGAGTCCTGTGTCCAGTTTTCAATAAAGTTACTGCACGGTTATATTTTCACTGATTGTCATCGTGGTGTCACTCGCTGAAGATTAACAACAACAAAAACTAGAAATCTAAGTTAATGCTCATGAGACGCGCGAGAGCTTATAGCAGTTTTGGTTCGCAGGTAGTATTAGTCTGTCTCCATCCATTTCGTCGTAATTCACTCTTCTGCGGCCGAAAATAGCAAAAAAATCTAAAAACCCTTTACTTTTGGGGTTCAAAGTCATTCAAGGTCATCAATGTTAATACCAATAAAAAGTACGTCGCCAGTGCGAAAAATAGCCATTTTTGGGGGGTACTCCTCTTTGACACTCGCGTGTTTAGGCCTCGTTGAACGTAATGAGTCAAGACTTAGACTGTTAAAATCTACATTTAGTGGCAACAGTTTCATTTGCAGGTCGTCTTTGTCTATCTCTAGCCATTTCGATGCAATTTGCTCTTGAAATTTGTGTCACAACACGAAGTTGCGAAAAATTTACTAAAATCCCTTATTTTGAGGGTTCAAGGTCATTTAAGGTCATCGATGTTGATATTCTTAAGAAGCTCGTCGCCAGTGCTTGTTATGATAAGCAGCATGTCTGTGCCTATATTTGCAACCATTTTCACGCTAGACGAGCCAGTAGCAGTAAAATAACGTATTTTAGGGGGTGTCCCTCTTTCTCTTTCTCGTTCGTAGGGGCCCTCTCACCCAGCGGCATGAAACTTTGTCACGAAATACTAAAGACTCTACACTATCATACGGTGAAAACCCAAAGTCGCTATCTCACCTGAGCTTGGATCAGTACCGGGTCGTGACAGACAGCTGGACAGACAGAATTACCGTAGCTAATACGCGCTATAGATAGTAGCTATTATGGCTCTCGCGCGTAAAACGAACAAATGTAAAAATGCGCAAAAAACGACAAGCATTAGTAGTTAGTACACTGTTGATCTGTAGAATAGATAACAGCTATTGGTGACAGATATAAATCTGGAAATGATGTCGGCATTGTTTAACGGGGGCGGTAGTGCACCGCGAATTGGTAGTGGCGCCCGCACATTGACTCGTCAGCGACACCGGGCCAGCAGCAGCAGCATCAGCAAGCGGTGGGTTCAGCTGCGGGTAATTGGCGCCGGATGCAGACTCTCCGCGGGCCTGCTGGACTGGCTGCCATGATTGCAGGGGTGGAGCTGCTGCTCACCGTTCGTTATTCGTCGTGCTGAAGGCAATGCCTCCCTCTCATTGGCGCCGCCGCCGCCGCCGCCGCCGCCGCCGTCATAATGTCATGTTCTACCCTATCCTCCTAGCATTTGCAGTCAGAACTACTCGAGTTATCCTATACTGGCGGTTTGTGATTTGATATGTAAAGGTTAAATACACGAAAAATAAAACAATTTGTCAGCGTGACAGTTTCTGCAGGTAATTAATCGTAAGTTTAGTTACTTATGTCAATTTTAATAATTTAATGATTTAATTTATTTATTTCACAGCACTGCTGACAAGTTCTGGACAGCGAGATTGTTACATAAATATTAACACTGACATTGACATGGTCGTGTGAAATACGTAATGGTCACGTCGTTCCTAAGCGAACTTGGCAACATAATAAGAATAATTTCGCATCCATGTTATTACAGTATTAAATTTAAAATGCCTATTAGTCATTATGTCCTAAACGTCAAAAAGTGTGAATGCACCGAAAGGAATACATAAGCCTACAACTATATTTTTATTGACATATAATCAAGAAATCAATCGCTTACGAGATTTTTTATTTCACATGACGAATTTTAATAAAAAGCTACATAACATTTCTTCAATTTTGTATACATTTCTGCGTAGCGTAACACTGTTAATAGAAGCCCCCAGCTTCTATTAGAACATATGACTTAGACTCCCGGCTTGTACTGGAGACCCGGCTTTGACGAACTTTATCAACTTGTCATACAAAGTGAATCCACTTTTTCTATGGATAGTGTGTGATAGTGCTATTACTGCAATACAATTTAGAGTGAACGTATACTACTACACTGCACGTATAACTAATTACTACTACTACTACAACTGCTAGTACATTTACAACAACAACTACTACTAGTACTTGGATATCCAGCTTATATTTGAGACCCGGCTATTATACGAGACCCAGCTTGTATTAGCAGTTTTACGGTAGGCTCTATTTTGTATTCTTTCTACTATTATGCTTGATGACGTACGTGCATGAATCGAAATTGCGAGTAACGAACACACGTGCATGCTCACTGCGTTGCAGACTTACTCGGGACGGCAAAGAAGTAGATTTCGCTATATTCCAAACGCGATGAGCGACAAAGACGGGATGATGCTTGTAAAAGATGAACGAAAGCATTCGCCGACTTACTGCCAAGCTGCGCTGTATGCCGAGGACTCGTACACGCATCAGTTGAGCAACGAACAACTGTTGTACAATGACGATCCACTACACGCTGCTACAAGACAGTATCAGTGGACAGATGCTGCTGCAGCAAACGTACCTCTGATGAACTCTGGTAAAGGTATTGACGACGCTAATTTGTGTATACAGTAGTCATATAGTTATACACCGTGTCCAAAAAAACCGTGCCAGTGTGATGTTTTTAAATAATTTGATGAATCATTGATGTAAATGACATTGCAGTTTTGCCCACCTCACCTCAATATCGTTGCTACATTACCTTGTGAAATGCAAAAGTCGCAGTTTGGCCGTTTACAGCAATGAAATTATGCTCAGTTATTAAAATCGGCTATTGTTTTGCGGAATTGTGCAAAAAATAACAACGACACAGTTTTTTGGGGACACGGTGTAGTAGTAAATTTAGGCATAATAAAATTATCTGTTATGCGGCCGTCCCATGTAGGCCGAGTTATGCCTCTTACCTGTCCGGCTGTCCTTTTTCCTTGCGTCTGTCTGTCCGTCTGTCCTATACGGGCTCATAACTTGAAAACAAACAACTAGAAAATAAAAAAATATGTGTGTACTTTCCTCGGGCAGGTGTGTTATTTTTTAGTAAGAGGTCGTTATGGACGTCAAAACCCTGAAGAAAATGGCGTATAATATCTAGAGGTTGGACGATCACGCGCACTTTGGACAGAGCAATGAAGCGCCGACTAGAAATAGACTTAATTTACTGTCGATGCCTAAATCGCTCATCAAATGCACAAACGGGACGGACGGTGCGTACATGTGCATGTCGACGGCGACATTATTGACTGTTGAGGCGCGTACGAGGCGACAGAACTGAAGCTAAGCTAAAATGAAATGAAACGAAATAAAGTGAAATAAACTGCAATAAAATAAGCTGAAATAAAAGCCGCAGCTCGCGGTCTTCATTTTAGTTCATTCTAGTTCTGTTGTTTTGTACATTCGTTTAAAATCACCATCGTCCTTTATTTTCTCACAGTCGCTATGACAAGAAAAAACAGCATCGTGACTTCGATGCCCCGAGCATTACACAGTAAAAAGAAATACACTTCACACCACACAAACTCAGAACGTTTAAGATTAGTGGCCGCGTTTATGTATCAGTATCGTGAATTGAACATGCAGGTTACGGCTTCAACTCGAAGACGCGATCACCAGTCGCCTCGTCTCATTTATACGAGTCGACACAGCAGTTGCGTGAGTACGAATCGGTGAAACTGCATGAGGGATTCGGCTCGCCGTCGGTTATGCCGGCACAGTGCCGCTTCGACGCCGGTTGCCAACTAAACCGTTCTCTGGTTCTTCCTCTGCAGGCCGCTGCTGTGATGCCGGCTCAGCCCGGAATCAACATTGCACGGTCGATGGGTTATTGCGACGCCGCGTCATCACCGCGGCCACCGACCGGTGCCGTGCCAGGCGCCAGCACCCGCAAGAAGACGCGCAAACCACGAACTATCTACTCGAGCCTTCAGCTGCATCAGCTCGGTCGTCGCTTTCAGAGGACTCAGTACCTGGCGCTACCTGAGCGCGCCGAATTAGCCGCGGCCCTCGGACTCACACAAACACAGGTCAGTATAAAATGCAGGAATGGAAATTATAGAATTGAAAAAATGACACTAAGTCGCAGCATGTGCGATATACAGATGCGCAACGCGGCATTTACACATTAAAACGTCGACATTAATATTTTACAGGATAGCGTAGCAACACCGTTGACGTGTGGTGATATCTGCAATGAACAGCTTATTGCAAATTTTCTAAAGATTCCCGGACCATTTTTATTGTGCAAATATTTCTTGCAAGTGGAGGGTCAGCGGGTAGACAGACCTTTATGAATTATATCCCCGGTGATGTTTAAACTGTTTCACAGAACGTTCTCTGAATCGACATCGAAATCAATAATTTGGCTGACGACGTGACTCTCACTCTTAATAATATTATACGATAAGTTTCTGAAATTTCTAAGGTTACTGCGGAAACAAACTGCTATAGGTCTAACTAAGTGTATAAAATCGCACGGTAAGATAGGCTGTGTTTAGAAGTTGCTGCTTCGTCGAGGAGGCCTACGTTTTCAGCAGTAGGCCTACCTAACAAACGTTGTCGTCTGAACGTTACTGTCCAGGTCAAAATCTGGTTTCAAAATCGTCGGAGTAAGTGCAAGAAGATGCTACGTCAGAAGCAGCAAAAGCAGCAGCAGCAGCAGCAAGTGATATCTGAGTTGGTCACTGAGGACGATGACGGTGGCCAATCACAGTGTAGGCCTATCAGTAGACATCACGGGTATCAGACGCCGCTGCCGGGGTCGCAGCAGCGTACGGCTAGCATGACTCCACCGCCGACGCCGCGCACGGTCACTGACTGGGCACCGGTCACCGTCAAAGACGAGCCTGGAACAATCACTACATCGTCATCGACGTCGTCGTCGTCGTCGTCTTACGTTGAAGCTTCGTCCGTGCAGGGCGGCAGCAGTCCATGCCTCGGCTACCACTGCATGTACCCCAGTCAACAGCCATGGCCGTCCAGCACGAACTGGGTCTGCTACGACCGGTACTGGTCGGCAGCCGCTGGTCAGTGGTCAAACGCATGTCCAGCGAACGAGCTAAACGTTCGTCGTCGTCCAGGCTATCATCATCAGCGCTACCGTGATGACTGGGACACGCCAGGCGACCAGTCAGCGGTGCGTCTGCAGTCGAGTTCGTTATCGTGGTACCAGCAGTATTGCCAGTCGCCGCTCTATACTTAGCTACCAACATCCATGCTGGTGGTGGGTGCCCTGTCATTTTACAAACTTGTCACTGACGACAAGCAGTCCATGCTACGGGTAGACGACTGTTGTCAGTTGCTGAGTGCAGATTTGTTTTAGCGAATAGAATTCACTGTAATACTAAATGAGAAATGAAAGACGAATGTCATGATTTTTAGCGTGAAAAACCAAACACATTACGACGAAATGAAATGATCTTATATGCGGGCAGTCTGCATTTTTAGCGTCTACAGACAGAGGAATTTTGAAATTAAATAAAACTGTTTATACAACAAATATACCAAATACATTGTAATTTTTAGCAATTGTACACGTGGTCAAGAATTAACATTGTCAGAATGATTATTGTATAATTATAAGATTATTGTGTCGCCTTATTATCTGTTGAAAGATTCCGCTATATTTTGAGACTATTTTAAGTATTTTATTTTTTTATTTTAGTAAAAACTTTTATTTTATTGAAAAACTTTTTGTTATCTGCATAAATGCTTTTGGTTTAATGTTTCTGTGTGTTCTCGTAATATTGTTATACAGAATTTGTACATAAATTTGAAGACGCAATTGTACATTGGGTGACTTTAAATTTCGCTTAAACCTAAGTTTTAAACTATAATTTTAGACCAAAACTCGGTTTAAAACCTAATCAATGCAAAATCTAAAGTGACAATTAAAGTCGGTTTTAAGTAGGGTTTTAAACCGGACGCTTTCGCTGAAACCAAAGTTAAAACCGAACATAATACCAAACTTAGGCTCCTAATCTGAACAATCCAGTTTCAAACCTGATCTCCGTAATGCACCGAGATAGGCGTTTTTTCTTAAAGACTAGTCTTTAGGTTTGGTTTAGCGCGAATCATGTTTGTCTGACGAAGATGAGTTTCTTTCAACGCGTCTGAGTGCTAGACAGATTCACCAGCTAGCCTTAGAATACATCCGGTGGCGTCGTCAGGTTGATGGTGCAAACGTAAAATATTACTGTCTGCATATTTATAGGGTACCAAGGAAGTAGGTTTTCGGGTTAAAACTCAAGTTTAAAACCGAGTTTTAAACTGAAGTTAATCTGAGCATTGATTTAAAACCATACTTTAGAGTCCAGATTAAGGTTTGGTTTAAAACTATAGTTTAAAACTTACGTCTAAGCGAAATTTAAAGTCACTCATTGCTATTTTACATGCACATGAATTACTAACGAGTTGCATTAGTTGTAAATAGACTATATTCGTTTACTTTTTTTACTATTATTGTACATTTGCGAGATTAAATGAAACTGTTTATACTTTTTACGCGCGAAAACAGCTACTGCTTTCAGCGCGTCTTAGCCATCGCAATTCTGTCTCTCCGTCCGTCCGTCTGTCTGTCTGTCTGTCTGTCCGTTTGTCACACGGGTGGATCAGTCAAAAACGGTGCAAGCTAGGATCACCAAATTATCACCGTCGGCTACCTGGAATACTCTAGTTTTAGGAACCGTAAAGCTTTTCCATAAATTCGAAGGGGTTTTTCCGAACGATGGCGCTAAATGAGAGGGGGTAGGCAAAATTTGCGATTTTTGGCCAATAAGTCGCTGTATCTCAGTAACGGTGGGAGATACGGCCTAGGTTACTATTAATCACTAATAGGAAGTAATAGAAAGTCGTACACTGGCTCTCGATTGGCGCCGAATTTAATGACCTTGAATGACCTTGAACGCCAAAATAGGGGGTTTAATGGATTTTTTGGCGATTTCGGGCTGCGATGCAAGTCTATATCATTCACAAAGTGGCGTCGCGCTACTATCGTTGTGCGATTCAGATAGAGAATTTGGTATTTGTGTGTTAACTTAGCGTGAAGACCCCAATTTTCAGCTAAACTACTGAACCGGAACTGCTATAGGCTTTCGCGCGTCTCATGAGCATTAGCTCAAATTTTTTGTTATTACTGAAATTTGCATTCCTAAAACGATTTAATGCCATTTTGATGCATAATAAAACTTATTAAACGAAAAAAATCACCAAGAGAAGCAGTTTAGATTTCTGCTTGTTATTTTTATTTCACATTAATTTAGATACATAATTTCTAGGAACAAAACTTACATTTGGCAAAACAAACATTCGGTTGGTTCTGTTTTAGCTGTTTAAAATTTTTGCATATATTTTGCAGTTTTACTGCTGGATCAACGTGAATATTTTTATACTTAATATTAAGATAATCAATAACGATGAAAACTGTAAACAAAAACCAAAATTGTTGTTTAAAATGTAATTTGCTGTTAAACTAAAAATTGACGCACCACGTAACACATAGTTGATCAAGTAGGGAGTTTTAACAGGTTTTCTCACATATTGTTCACTAAACACATACATTTGATGAATCGTATGACTGCTATACGTATACTTAATGCTTATGTGCTACTGTTCTTTGCAAAATATAATCTTAATTCAGGTGAAATAATGGTAGGCCTACTCCATTGTTGAAAGTCGCTTAGGCCTACTGGGCATAAAATTATTTCGTCGCACGTCTCTTTGATCAAGACTTAAGTCATCAGTCATCTCTAGAATCGGCATGCAACGCATGCATGCAAAACGAATTCAACTACGAAAATTGGTGACTTTTCTGTTTCAACAATGACAGTGATTTCTAATCCTCATAGTCTCTTTGCTGTTCCGCCTGCGTAAAGCCTGCTCATTATGTCGACGGTGCGCAATATCTGGCTTTTCAGAAGATAATTATTTATTGACTGAAACGAGGCTGTACGATAGTGAACGTAAGAAGGTATATAGCGTGACAAGCGGCAGTCAATGAGACTAGAGGCTGAGAAACAGACTCGATGCTGTCACGATGTTTCCAGGTGCATGGATCTTGCGTGTTTGTGATTTTTTGTGAAGTCTCCGTCCGTCAAGGATCACTCCACTCTCACCGACGTTCTCGAACCGAGTTTCATCATATCGCGACAATGAACCAAGACTAACCAAGTCTTTGCAGCCGTCGCCTGGAAGGGCGCACTTGCACGTCCGACGGCGTCGCACCGACGCCCCGCCTTTGACCTCTCTGCATGCCCCATGATCGCCCCATGCGCATGCCTCATAAGAGTGCGCGTTGGTCAATAATTCGACCTACACCATCATCGTCACTAGCAGCGATTTGCTGGCCGGCCGTCATCGCTAAATTCTTCCAAAGCTTCACACCAGCCTGCAGTGACCCTTCTCGCCGTATCTTGCCGATTTGTTGTTTGCTCGTCGGTCGATTTTCAATTTCGGCGCGTCGACGCGTTGGCCGCCGTTTTAATGAACGCGACTTCATCGACCTCGCGAGAACGAGAGGCGACAGAACAAAAACATACAAGAACGGAGAATTTATCCGGACGACGAACGGACGGACGTTTTATGTCAGCGGCAGATGAAAGACACTGTACAACGGGCGCTAGTGTTAGCGCCTTGGAGTTGCACTGTTGTTGTGATGTGAACAATGCGGATTAGAGGGGTGTAGGACATTTCTCCGCCCGGACACTTCCCCCTTGCTTTTTTGCATACCCGAAAATTCCCCCCTTTCTATGCTGCTGAGTGTACGTATGTGCCAATCGTATACATTTGTGACCAAATAGCAAATATTCAAATGTATTGATTTAGCCACATAAAATATACAACATATATACAGTTATATAC
>Ga0209671_1001722_pt1 | contig 18878 bp, 7 predicted proteins | sample WorMetHERISLAND2_2_FD_187401 | JGI IMG/M metagenome (GOLD analysis project Ga0209671, IMG submission 187401) | Marine gutless worms symbiont microbial communities from Max Planck institute for Marine Microbiology, Germany - Olavius geniculatus... | ecosystem: Host-associated > Annelida >...
CCACTACTTTCAGTCAGCCTTTTCTGCCACCTAGCGTCCATCATCCTATGCGCCCTGATTCTTTCTGAGACTTTGGCGCTTTATAAATCATTTACTTACTTACTTACTTACTTACTTACTTACAAACTCAGTAGATATCATATCTACTGTAGTATAGTTAACTTTGTTCTATTTAGCGCTATTTTTTGTTGCCGCTTTCATATTTTTCTAGCTGTTGGCCTATTTGAACCCTGCTGGCTACATTTCTTTTACCAGATATCTCTGCCAGATCTAACTAAATTAAACGTTTCTTTGATAGAGCAATAATTGCCAGACCGCAGTTGTATAAGTTGTGCCGTGTGTTCTTTGTTCTGTCTCTTTATCCGGATAAAGTGGGTGATATGGTAAACCCGCCGCCTAAAGGATTTGAATTTTGTGGCTGTCACGACTTCAGCTGTTTGACGGTTGAACCGGTACTGCCAACGAGATAAGGGGCGAAGGCTTGATGTGGCTGGATGAGGCGCCGGTATGTCTGTCAACTGCACCATGGGTCAATCTGTTAACTAGCGTGGACAATGGATGGCCGCGTAGTGTGCCGCGGTATCATTAGCCCATGCCAATCAGCTGCCACTTCAGAGTTCGTAAAGCGCTGCTAGTCATGAGATGTGAATTGCTTAAGCAGCGAAGTATCCGAACCTTTACTGCTATACTTTTTTATCACTGATACTCCGATTGTTCTCAGTATTCAGAATTTGCATTCAGTAGTTCAATATTTATAACTGAATTGTCGTCGACTAAACTAATGACGTAAAGCGATGTGCTGGTAAAATAAGCTGCGTTTAACTGGTTAGGAGTGACAACGTTTATAAGCAAAACAGCAAAAACATGTACAAGACTGCCGTTTATACACGTGCTGGTTAAGATTTATCCAAAGTGACAGAAATGAAAAAAAATAAAAAGTGAAATTTAAAAGATGCGAAATGAAATTAACTCAAATACGACTTGCGTGAACGTTTCGTTTCGGTTGAGTTCAGTTTTGTCGTTTTATGTATAGACACACTTTTATTTGTATAAATTTCGAGCTAGGCCCTATAACTTATTCCATTAAAGCGATTCAGAAGGAAGACGGACAAAAGAAGAGCCAAATTCCAAAACCCGGTTATGACCATTTTTTTATTTTGTGAAGAAATCAGTTAAATTTCATAACCCGGTCATTCATGCGTCATTTGCTGCAAAAAAAGAAAAAAATGGTCATGACCAAGTTTTGGAATTTAGTTTTTCAAATGCAATTACTAACGTTAATCTTTATTCAAAAAGGTAATAGAAAAACAAAGCAAAGCGAAAACAATGTAGTGCGATTGGTTGATTTCAGGGCGGTGTATCTGCTCGTCGACGCATACCACTCAGAGCGCGTTCTTCCGGTCTACGTGGTCCAGCTGCTGGACGGGATCACCTATCCGTGCTTCATCGCGGCACTCGTCTGCGTCGACCGAGTCGTTGTCAACACAATGAGACAGGGTCGAGCGCAGCAGCAGACAGGGCGAGGGCGTAATCGGTCGACCATTGAGCGTGACGACGCCGGGGATGGACGATGAAAGACCCGGTTGACGCCATGGGGGACGGTGAGAGGCTCAGTGGATGCCGGAGACGAATGGCCAACGCCGGGGATGGACGGATAGATGGCCGGCGCTGGAGACGGAGGCAAGCGGCCAAGTATGGACGTCGAAAGGCCTGTTCGACGCCGGGGACGGATGGTCGGAAAATGAGGGCGTGATCGGTCGGCAATTGAAGGTGTCGGCGTGCTGGCGTTCTTCGTGCTGTGCGTCGTCGTCTACATCCGGTCCTCACTCGTACCAAGTTCGCGGGCATGGATAGTCGCCGCGCAGGGCGTCTTCATCACGTGGTCGCTGACGATGTTTTTCCTTCGTCATCCGGAGCGGCGGTGTGTGCGCGTGCTGCACCGCGGGTTCAGTGACGGACGATGTTTTTCCTGGTGGTTGGTCGCTGCTGGGAGTTGAGACGGACAGCTAGGCGTGCCGACGACGTGCGACGTCTGCTGACGACATACGTGCGACTTAAGCGCCGCCTGGCGAGCGGCTCTGAAAATTCGGCGAGTTCCGGCTACGGCAGCACAATGGCAGCGGCGCGCCGACATCTACGGCTGCTGCGACGACAGATGGAGGTGTGGCGGCAGGACTATGTGTCTATAATTCGAAGTTTGAATAGTCCGAAGGTGTATTCTGCAACGTGTGTTTTCGCTAACTTCAACCTTAACCCTAACCCTAACTTTAACCCTACTCTCAGACAAAAGGAAATGTAGAGATTTGATTTACTCTAAAAGTCTGTAAAAGTGCAGGCCTATAGGAAAGAATCCTAAAACTTTCGGACCATCAAATCTTCGGATTATCGAGCTGTTACCCCAACGACAGATGGAGGTGGTGTCGTATGACGGCGGCTTTCCTCTGACATCACGTGGCCCCCGGGTAAAAAATGAGCTGTCGCTGAGTGCTCTGAGTGTCTCCTCGACTTCGTCGTCATCTTCGTCGTCGTCGCTGGCGATTTCGACCAACTCCTTCCGCGCGCTACAGTCCCATCTGGAAGTCGGGGATCAGCGGCCGTCCATCCGGGTGTCGGACAGCGCAGTCGTTGAGGCAGTCGAGCTCGAAGCCGGGCCAGCGTCTTGCGCCGTCCTTCGCGGAACTGCCAGCGACTCAGAACCGGAAGTGGTAAACCACCACACTGGACCGAAAGTCGTCGCAGACGTCGCTGCGCCTCGTTCGCCGACATGTTGCAGTCAGCAGGCATGGGTTTTCTTCGACAATCGGTCGAGCGCTGCTGCGACCGGGGACCAGCTGCTGGCCGAGATCGCTTCCGGTTCCGGTCGCAGAGTTGTTTCCGACGAGAATTCTGGTGTACGTTGTCGCCGGCACGGTCCGTGGCAGGCGTTGGGTTTCCTGCAGCGCCGATTCTACGAATGTTTGAGGTCGAAGGCTGCCGACTGGTTGGGACTGTCCGGACAGCTTCGACTCATGACGCAACGTCCGCCATCTCGCCGATCTTCCAAATCTCGTCTCGCGAGATCTCGCAGCCGCGCCTCCAACATCAGCGCCGCCGGACAGCAACGGTCAAGCAGCTACAAGCTCGCACGGCCGGATTCACGCGATTTTCGGTGTGGACCGGAACTGGTCGAGGAGCGGAACGCGCAGATGGTGACGTCATCGTCGCGACTGTCGGAGTCGACGTGCACCGAGCTGTCGCTGTTCTCGCTGTCAGCGCTCGCCGCCAGCTGCCCCACAGAAGATCACGACGACGTTCACCGCGGTGAAATCTCGCGAGAACCGACTACCGATCGGCGCGAGACCGGATACGTCGCCGACACCGAACCGGAAGCGACGGCGGCCCGGTATCACGGCAATGGTGGGCGAAGTTTCCGCTGGTCACGTGACCGCAGCGATCAGTCGGAGGATAATTCCACTTCCGGTCGGCGGATCGAGCTTCCGGCTGCGGCGTCGACTAGCAGGCGTCTGCACATGCGTCCTCGTCACATCCCGGACTCGACGCTGTTGAGACGCTCAATGAGCGCCGCAGTCGTCATCGCGTCTTGCACCGTGTCTTTCTGCTCTCTGCAGATCTATGCCGCGCTCGGAATCTATGGTGTTCTGTCCAATGAGCAAGTGGTCAAGTCGCTGTGGGCGTGGCTTGTCTTCCAGTCACTTAACAGGTGTGTAGGCCTAGTTATATATGCTGCGTTCCATTGGGATCGTGAACTCGTGTTCACGAGAAGCGGAAACTGGTGATCACCATCGTGAGCGTCCCAAACACTGGAAATAAATTGGCGGGAAACGACGGAAACGAAGTAAACAAAATCGTAAAATGCAACAAACCCTGGATCTATCCTAATAGCTTTTCCACTCGAATACGCGTACTAATCTTAAAGTAATCTAAGTTTAGTGCGAACCACAATCCTAATTAACTTAACACTAAAATTGCTGGGTGAGAAAGTTTTGCACAATACGAACCTTTCCACACTGCCTACAGGCATCAGCTGCGACTGCGAGAGTCATTCGCTCTACACACGGCGACCTATATCTTACGCTTGAATTACAGAAAACTCATAAAATATTCATACTAATGTGTCATGCAGCAGGTTGATTACCAAAAATAGCCGTTTATTACAAATTATTGCATTTTTGTGACTTTGTTTACTTCGTTTTCGTCGTTTCCTGCCAATTTATTTCGTTCGTCACGAAAATGGGGGGTAGGCTAGTCGCCAGAATCACGAGTTCACGACTTGTGTTCACCAGTTTACTGGGTGTTTGGGACGGAATCGATCTCATGATCACGGTGAACACGAGTTTACGATCCCAATGGAACGCAGCATATATATACAGGGTGCGCCAACTAAAAAAGCCACTTTTATTTTTTGAATAGCTTTGTGAGACGTTAGCCGATTCTGACAATAAGTTTTGTCATGTAACTTCGCAAAGCAACTTGACATAAATGGCAATAGTTTTGCTTATCTCACTTCAATACTGTATTTACACTACCTTGTAAAATCCGACGTCGTAGTATGGGCCTTTTAATTATAACAATGAATTCATACTGGGTAGTGCGTGCAGTAATCTATTCAGAGAATAAAAATGGCTGTACTTTAGCTCTCCTAGGCCAACTCTGTACACTGTCTCAGAAAAACATTCTGTCATTTTTAATTTAATTTGATTTTCCATTGTAGATTTAAGTACAATTACCAGATTAAAAATTTTTGGTACGAATAGTCCTGACACAGTTGGCCACCAACGGACCGTTTAATTTCCCACATCGCCTTACGTTTAATTCTGCGTTGTTTCGTTTCAAAAAAAAACATTCGATATTTTAATGTTAAATAGCGTAATTTCGTAAACTTTTGATGTCAACTTTTGTTTCTTTTTCTATGGCCAAACAGTAAAAATACATCCGGAATACACAGACTGCCACGAAAATTGACTTGCGTGCGATAAACAGCGTTATTTATTGTTTATTTTTTACTTACTTTTATACGATCCTTGCCAGAAATTGCAGTGAAAAATAGCAAACCGAGTCTGGAATTAATTTTTGCTACACCAATTCGTCATCATCTATAGTCTTAGTATTATACTAAGACCATAGATGGTGAACAGCCTTGAGTCAAGCGCAGCGTTGGTGCAACTTTGTGCATGCATAGGCCTAAACACTTTCATTTGTTCCAAAAATAAGACTATTTAGTGCCACTTTGCATCCAGAACTCATAACGGATATTTTTGGCACTGGCAACAGTTGTTACCTTAGCGACACGCACAGACTAATTATGGCACACAGCCATCCACGTTTTAACAGCCGTGACCAGGCAGTCTAAAAGTAAAAGTGGTGGTAGACTGTAATTGTCTTGTCTACCGCTACAAATTTAGGTTAAGGATATTTTAGAAATAGACTAAGCCTAATTGACGCAAATAATTAAAATTATAACTGACAAGCGGACAAGTCCTTACGCTCTCTGTCCGCTTGATCTTTGCCATAGTATCGGCCTGTGGCCTTCATTTTCGGCCCTTCGGGCCTCAACTCGTTTTGCGGCCTCGATCTCGGCTTGCGGCTTCAATTTTCGGCCTGCGACTTTAATTTTCGACCATTCGGGCCTCAACTCGATCAAGGTTCCTAAACAGCATTATGAGCGCTGCAGCATGCGCTGCAGCGCTGATGATGCGTCACCATGGTGACGACTTCTATATGACGTCACAGCCAATCGCTGCGCACAGCTCTGCTGTGGCTTGAGAAATGTGGCAGCAAGATTTTAGAAAAAAATGACATTTTCTCAAACGGACAACTCCTGAGCGAAATCTGACCTAGGCCATGACCCGGCCATATAGGAGATGGATCTGCGTGCAAAATTTCGCGACCGTGCGTCGTGCCGTTTACTCTCAAGTAGGCCTATAGTAAATCTTATTAATCGAACCAGCATTTTGACTAAGTGAGTTGCCTGGTCTATGAAGCAGATTGTGTAAATTTGAAGGCGGTCACCTCGAACGAGAGCGCTAAATGAGAGGTGGTGGGCAAAATTTGCGATTTTTAGCCAACAAGTCGCTGTATCTCAGTAACAGTGCGAGATAAGGCCTAATTAGGGCCTACTAATAATCACTAATAAGTAGTCGTATACTATCTCTTGATTGGCGCCGAATTCAATGATCTTGAATGATCTTGAACGCCAAAATAGGGGGTTTTATGGATTTTTTGGCGATTTCGGGCTGCGACACAAGTTTGTATCATTCACAAGGTGGCGCCACGGTACTATCGTTATTGGTATGCGATCCAGATAGAGAATTTGGTATTTGTATATTAACTTGACGTGAACACCCCAATTTTCAGCTAAGCTACTGAACCGGAACTGCTATAGGCTTTCGCGCGTCTCGTGAGCATTAGTTCAAATTTCCTGTATAGTTTTGTTTGTCTGTCTCTGTATCATTTCCGCTAAAGATTATCAAAAACCTATGATTGGCGGCATTAAAATGTTGCTTTTAGGCCGAAATTTTCTTAATTTCAAATCGTTACAAGCTGTAGATTACTGATGGCTGCAGCTTTATCCCGATCTTAAAACTTTCCTTTTTGTCGAATTCTACTCTCCATAGACATCAGACATCAGTATAGTCTACTCTATGGAGAGTAATTTCGAACTAATGTTACGGATATTTGGACTTGCGTAGGGCTTATATATACGGTCTACGGTTTTTTTCTCGCTTCAGCTTTTTTCAACTTTTAGTTCCGTTATTTCTCTTCTATTGTTTCAAAGTTTTTTTTGATTTCGGGCAGTTTATTGATTTTTAACAGTTTTACATTACAACTGTATGTAGGCTGACTTTATTTTATAGCCTACGTTCACTTTTGTTGTGAAAATGCTGATTATAAATTGCTGTAAATTTCTGCTGGCGTTCCCGCCATGGCCCCTATCGTGCCCCGCTCTGAATTCGCTTGGAGTCAGTGTTTCTGTAGCTTATCTTTTTTTTGTGGACCGTAGAGTCTAGAAAATTTCTTAAAATATACTCTGCTGTTTACGTGTCTGTGGCAGATCGTGTGAGCTGGTGTTTGCCGCGGCGGCAGCGGTGCTTAGCTGTCTGGTGTCACTAGCAGCGTCGAGACGGCGTCAGAGACGAACCAGACGCACGGCGAGTCAGATTGAAACACGCCGCTTAACCACCACCAGAGGAGAAGCTTCAACAACCGACGACGACCAGAGTTCTGCTGAGTAACTTGATCAGATCGTTAAGCAGCTTTGTCGGTTGCGAAGACCGAGGCAAATCATATAATGTAAGAACAAAGACAAGAGTCTACAAAAACGAACTTTTTGAGGTGTCTAAACCGTAGCCTATAACTTTTTTTAGCTGAACATGTGCCGATCAATAGGATCTAAACGATCGCCGTCGTTTGATGCGTTCTTTCCGGAGAACCCTACATCAAATGTCTCCAATTCTCTATCTATATGCTTTGCATTGCCCGGAAACCGGAGTTTTCTTAGTCTCCGCTGAACATTCTCGCAACTATTTCGAAAGTCAAAAATGGCAGTATAGCCTACGGAAAACAAGAAAGCCCTATAGCTAACGCAAAGGGAACGCGCGACAGCGGTGCATGTACGAAGGCCCACTGCGAACCAGTCTAATAACTCCGTAAAACATTGGCCGATTTTAGTAACTTTTGGCATGCAACTTCGTGAAAAAAACTTGACGTAATTGACTGGGGTTGACTGCAGTTTTGTCCTCACGTTAATACTGTTAACTTGCTACAGTACTTTTCCAATTCCAAAGTCATATATTTTGGCTTTTTACAACAATAAATTCGTACCGAAAGCAGTGTCGTATATAAACGTGAACAGCATCTCGTTGTGTTAGCTGCGACACCAGGGCGGTCTTCTTTTAAGTAGTCCTAAATGCGATACGGTCTAATTGTACAAAGTGATGCAAAAGTGTGAAAATGGAAACCGTGGTACACAGTATGTCGTGGCGAAGTGAGGAAGCAAAAGTAAAAGACATTTTTCCAAGACAGAAGATTTTGGCCTGAGGAGTTAAGAGGGGCACAATTAAAAATTTGAGCACCAATAATTTTATCTATCTAGGAAATTTAATGCCGTTTGTCCGACAAATTGCAAATTCCTGTCCCCTCCCAGCTCCTGAACTCACGGAGCCACTGATAGCCTAAAGGTGCGTACAGAGCGAGGTAACTGAACTGAACTGAACTGACACTGTGTAGTTTTTGACGAACTGACCATCGAGCATGCAGGACGAGCCTATTTGTCATTGATTGACGCGTACGTGAGCGTAGTCACGTAGACCACCGACGCCGTTAGACGGTGCCTACTCTAATGCATTACTGCTGCCCTGCCCATTGGTCAGTTAGTCGAAAACTAAACCATGTCAGTTCAGTTCAGTTACATCGTTCTGTGTGCCCCTTAACGCACGTGGCTGTTGGGTGGAAGGGGTCGGGGTAGTAACACATCACGGACCTGCCATGCCATGGTCGACAAAAGGTCGAAGTTGTACATTGTCTGAACAGCAGCAAGGCAGCAGTGACGCTGAAAGCAAACACATGCACGGTTAGCGAGCATTTTGACGCTCCAGTTGGCACCACGACCGCAGAGGTGTGCAGGACTACTCACTTTCTGATCCGCTTCAAGCAAACTTTAAGGTTCACACGCAGGGCCGGTCTTGGCCTTTTGTTTTGAAACGTTGCTCTCATTAACAAGCACCAAATTAATTTAACAATAAGTGAAGTCGCTTCCTTTCCAATTGCCAATATAACCTGCATGCATTGTCTGCGGAATACGACTCTCAATCTTCAGGCGGAATCGTTCTAATGCAAGCGATTTCGGCTTCGGCTGCACATTTCTCCACAGCGCGTGATCTGTCTGTCGTGCACCATATTTAGACTTTTTAGGATTTAGGATTTTGGCAAGTGCATTTGTGAGTTTTAATGACGCATTGTGTAAGTTGGGATGCCTGACACCCAGGGCAGGGAAAGATTTGGGGGTCGCACCGTGCTGCCGAAACAAGCAATCGCATTATAAGTGGGCATAGGCCTAACGAAAGAAAGGACAGGAACAGTAAGACAGCAAAAAAGGAATGACAAAAGAGAGAAAAAGGTAAAAAGAAAAGAAAGAAAAAAATAGTCATGTAAAGAAAAACAAACGAAAGAAAAGGTCACCCCAGAATAACTTTAGTATGTCGATGCCAAAGCATCGTGTCTGATGCTGTGCTACAGTGCCCCAAAGAAAAGCATTAGCCACCGTTTGCGAACATCTTGATATTAGGTCTATGTTTAGGGGAGTTCTAAAGCTGCCTCGAGACAGACTTTTTTTCCTGCCTTGGTCTTGGTCTTTGACTTGGTCATATACATCAGTTTCACTCGTGATTAATCTTAAATGCTCGGCTCTCAGGCTTTGCAGTTGAAATGGTAGGCCTATAGCTCTTCACAAGAAAAACTAGAAGGCGCTCGTAAGAGTTCATATCTCCGCAAAACGAAGTGTGCACAGACAGACACGCACACGGACAAAAACAATCTCATAATCTCCTCCAATTCACTTCGTTCCATTGGCGGAGATATTATTATTTCAATGCTATACGGAGCGCCGCCTGCTATGTGGGATCACACAGTGTTACCTGTCATCGGACACAAGTAATTAAACGCGGCCTACCTTATAATCCCAGCCAGACAGGCTGGTACTTGATTTACCTACCTCGGGTGGATGAAAGGTTGAGTTTAGCTTTATCTTCATCTTTATCTTCCAGATATAGTGCAGACCTTTTCGGAACTAGTGTAGGTTATAAGGTTTACCGGTCCGCAGACAGTCACCCATCCCAGCAGTAACCACTTGATAGCGGCCCGACCGGGAGTCGAACCCACGACTTCGCGATCACAAGTCTAACGTCCTAACCGTCGCAGCACCAAGCCAGCAGCGGTGGATCGAGAATACCGTGTGACGTTGCGCGTACATAGGCCTAGGATACGAGTTTGTTGTCAATCCGTTGGTGTCGTGCGGTCGGGTGGGACGAAGTTAGTGAAGCGTCAACGAGTCTGCGTGACGGACGACGACTGCGTCAAACGACCGTGAGAAGTAATCACCGACGCCGCACCGCTGCATTCAGAGCCTCCCCCCAGCTGCTGCTGCTGCTGCGTAGCTTAGTCGATGCATATTACATTATTACACTGAGCACGCCGTCATTTCATGATATCCGACCAAGGCCTCGAACTATAGGCTTATTTTTGTAGCAAGATAATGCTGACGCCCTGTAAAAAGTGCATTTTCTTGGCGTAACGTTGTTCGATACCGACAATTTTTTTAAAATTTAACACGCTGTAAAATTTCACAAAAATGTAGGATATAGACTTGGATTTATGAACAAAAGTTCATTAATATAGGCCCAGTATCAGTGTTGACCGTACTGCTGTAAAGTTGGCTTTAAACAGTTTTAGAAATTACGACAGGCCAACGTGATAGGCTAATAGCAGTAAGTTTTTCAAGACAATTGTTCCACCAACAGAAAGAACTGTAAGTAAGTAGCGTAAGTAAGTTGCCTGAACTTTATCTGACAAATGATAATCACACATGCATCACATGGAAACAGATCAATAATACCCAGAAATATATCATAATAGGCAAGTAATACACAAACATGAGAAGGCAAAACAACGCATGCAATGCCGTTAACGCTACTTGCAATCTAAAAGGCCTTCGTAATAAAACAAGCGCATTATTAAAATATTATGGACCACTCGGATGTAGAGGTCACACGCTGAGATAGCCGGTGTCCGGCATTCCAGGCAAAGGTCTGTAAAAGGTTATTTATAAACAGTGGCAGCTATAGCTTGTGTAATGTAATGACATTCTAAGTCGCACGTTCATGCGTCGTCTATATTTCACCAGGACGCTAATGTCACATTAAAATATCTCCCCCATGAAAACTTTGCCCGGGGAGAAATAATCACGGATTTGATATGTGTTTCCGTTATTAAAATATCGCCGACGCCCCATAAAAAGTCTCCTCATTATAGGATCGCCCCCTCCCAGAAAAGTTTGGCCGCCGGGCGGGGCGGATTTTTACCGGTAAATTGTCGGCTAGAAGAGATTTTTCTGGGGGGCGATCCCGTAATGAGACACCTGCGTGCGCGTTAATATGCGGTCTGTGGAGTTGCATGATTTCCGGCATCTGTGGTTCGTGGAGTTGCCGCATGGTTGCGCTAGTGTCCCTTGGTCAACTGAACGTGGTAACTCTGTCGACGTTCTTCTGCGATGAAATATTCATCAGCGTACAGTGTTATAGCTGCAGCAGTCACACGCTAAACACAAGTAAACAGTCACATCCTGCAACGCGCTGGTTCCTATGCATTCGCCTGGTCGACTAGAAACAGGAATACGGGATATGATAAACAGTTTATTTCGTATGTCAGCCAATGACTAGATGGATGCCATTTTGCAGAGAAGAGGGTTCAAACAGTTTTACAAGCTGACAAAAATCGGCAATAAGTACATTAATTGTACCTACTGTTTCCGGTTTGCTGCAAATATGACTTTATTTGCCTTAAATCTTCCGTTCGGTCTCAGTACCCGGTCATACCACCCCAGAGCCAAACAGCAGAGACCATGCTGTCTGGCCATACAGTCTGGAGCAAGGCGTCGGTTTCAGTACTTCACGCCTTTCTGCGTACAGCATGTGCAGTAGACCTAGTGGAGCGTCAACGCAGCCAATGCTCCGTGTGACGTGACGTCATCATTTCGCCTTGCCTCAGAGCAGCACAGCTTTCCAATACACACGACGACGTGTCAACGTCTGCATGGCGTCTCTCTCTCTTCACTGACATAACACACTGCAGCCCTGTGTTTATCCGAGCTAAAATATGTGTTCCAAAAACCATGTTCTTTCACATTTTTGAATAATGAAAAGCAAAAGTTTAAAATTGTAGGCATTTATGTTTTTTTTGTTTGTTGTGTAATTTACAATAGCCTACAAATAAAACGCAATTTCACATTTTAATCGTTATTCATGCGTTCTGACGTCACGTCAGTCATGGAACAAAAACGATGTGGCATGAAGAATGATGTAATCTATCTTCTTAGGTCTTAGCTGAAAATATGTGTCTCATCTTTGTACGCCAAAGCCTAATAGCCCTAAAAACTTGTAAAACTTTAAAATCCTAAATGCCTAAAAACTTTTCCTAAAAGCTGTTTGTAGATATTTTACTTTTAGCTGAGTTAGCAAAATAAAATTCAAGCTTTCTGCAGTAATTAGGCGAAGAATCTGATAGCAGATTGAATTAGGCCTACGGGACCACCAATAGCAGCTGACGTCTTGACACTAAATATACAGGGTAGGGCAAAAAACTGGCATATTTTGTTATTTAAGTTCTTCTCTCTTGTTGGATGCATCATAGTTGCAATTTGTATTTCTACTCGCGTATAATTTTTTTTATTAAATGACGTCGTTTTCGTCTGCCGATGTAAACAAGTTCGGTTTTATGAGAATAAACTTTAATTTCGTCACGATGGTTAATTGCCTAACTACGAACGCCGTTTTAACACAATCTGCGTCGAAAAAAACTCAGGGGGTTACGAGAAAAATATTATTTAAAAGGTTTTTAAATACTGAGCACTGCTAATAATTTTGCAAAATTCCATTTGTTCAAACGCTATAAACACACGGTGTTTTGCAGTTTATTATGGCAAAATACTGACGTCGTTGAAAAAAATGTCACTTTTTGGCCAAACCGACAGCAGCTAAGAGGCACAAGGAGCTAGGAGCATTTCGATCATTTTTTCCTGCATCATTTATCGATCATCTCTCTCTCTCTCCTCTTCTTCAATAATATCGGCTTCTTCATCACTTTACAGTACGGGACGTCGCTGTCATTATAATCTGCCCGGTTGGTGCACGGTTGGCGAGGTCCTAATCCAACACACAGGCCATGATCGACATCAGGTCCTCTGTGACTCTGATACGCTCCGCTAGGTCTCGACCGTATAGCTTGGTCGGTTGCTCGGAGTATTATTGATAACGAAGCTACGACTATTTGTGTACGTCGCCACTGATCGATCTATCCACTCCCCGCGAGCACAGGCGTGGCCAAAAATTTGTTTTTGGGACGGTCCTGAGGACTTCTTTTCTCTTCTCGCTCCGTTTTCTTCTGATCCTTTTTTTCTTTCTCTCTTCGTTTAATTACTTCCCCACTCCTTCCTACTCGCCAGAAAGTCGGCTAGGGTCTGGAAAGCGCTGTAATCTTCGTATCCATCACACAAAAAACTAAATACTTAAAATAAGTTTGGAAAATATACTTGAATGCATTAACTTGTATCGATATGCCAGTTAAAGGTGGAATCTCACATTTGCGCTATGCACTCCTACAAACTCATTTCGGCCTGACGTATACTCACACGAAGTAAATAACTTAATTTAACTCAAATACAAACTTTCATCTTTTATCTTTTATTTATGTGATATAATATAAATAAATTGCCACATGTGCATTAAAATAAGCATACTTGAAGTAAGTACATAACTTATTCAGTTGAACTATATACCTTACTTAAAACAAGTGTGTACATTCAAGTAAATAGACATACTGGACTCAGGTATGTCTTGACTTAGCTACGTTTCAAGTATATTTTAATTGAAACAAGTGTGATTTAACTCTTTTCAAGTATCGTCTTTTTTGTTAGGTGGGTCCGGTATACAGCTCCGGTCGCAAACGCATTTTCTCGAACTTAAAACACATCTTATCGCAATATTTTAGTCGTTTGTTTGCAACGCAGATGATTCCTGGACAGCGGCCGATGAGGTTAAATTCAAATCCGATTCCATTTGATTCTCTTCTGGTGCTCTGCCAATCATGAATTCCTGGGTGCCCCTAATGGCCTCTTCCTGGCTACGTTTATTCTGGTGAACAAGCCGGTTTTTGCCGTATTGTTTTCGGTATCGCCGTCCCATTCGTTTCGTTCGACGTCGCCGTAGTCTTTCGCACTTGTTGAGTGTTCCGCACTGGCATTAACCGCGTCTCTGCAGGCCACCGGGCAGTCATTTTGTCGCTGCGTTTCTGCAATAAATCGGCGCCTTGAATAAAGACGCCCGACGTCGAGATCAGCGTTCTTTGTGTGCCTGACAAGTAGCCCAATGACATTCCTAAGAAGCTTGTCGCCAGTGTTTATAAGCAGCACGTTTGTGCCTATCTGCAACCATTTTCACGCTAGACGAGCCAATACCGGTAAAATAACGTCTTTTAGAGGGGGTGCCGCTCTTTCGCTTTTCCCCTCGTTCGTTGGGACCCCTTGACTCAGGGGCATGAAATTTTGTCGCGAAGTTTTTATTTCACCTGGGCTTGAAACGGTATCAGGACGTGACACCAGGACGGACAAACAGACGAATTATCGTAGTTAATGCGCGCTATAGCTAGCTCTCGCGCGTAACAAACACACACACAAAAACATGCAAACATAAAATACACAAGATTGAATATACAATAGGCTTATAACACTCCGGACAGTGCAGTGGAAGATAGCTAAGCGACGAAAGTTGATGACGAAATAAACACTGCAACAATTCGCATCTCGGTGAGTGAGTTAAGGGGTGTTTACACGATCGAGCAAACATCTAGCAGCTAGCTGGACGTTGTATGGTAATTAACATGCTAATTAGGAGGGCGGGCAGGTTGAAATGAAAAGGCCTATATAACACGTGATCAGCTGTGGGCTAAGAGCCTAAGCATAGGCCTACATTTGAGCCAGGGGCAGGGTTCCAATAGGCCTGCTTGAGCCAGCTCGATGTTTGCTCGATCGTGTAAACACCCTATTCGTGAGTGAGTGAGTGTCGTACTGTTGAATGACGCATGCAACATGCAGTGTGCCAGTCTGTCGCCGAGTGTTAATTCCGTGACGCGTGCGTGTCTCGGCGTGTGCTAGAGCGGATCATCCGTGTGCTCGGTTGCAGAGGCTGGACGCTGCAGTTTGTGTATCTGGTGCGTGACTGCGACTTCTGTCAACGGCTTAACGCATAGCCTACTACAGCCCACGTTCGCACAGAGCGACAAAAATGAAATAAAATGAAATGAAAGCCACACGCTCTGGCTTTTATTACTAGATACCGCACTGCTGAAGTGTTTAAGCGGGCATGCAGTACGAGCTTATACCACTCCGGACAGTGTGGTGTCGTAATTAATAACACGCTCAGATTGCATACATAGACTACACCGTCGTTTGCTTTACGACGCACGACTGCAGCTCAAAATTAAGAAAAAAAGTACTGGTGCAAGTTAAGTGTGGTTTAATTTCATTTTTGTCGCTCTGAGTGCATCTTTAGTTGACGCTCTGCATGGTACCAGGTAGCGTTGACGGCGAAAGCGTTACTTTTTACGCCTTTTTGTTCACGAGTTAGGCTAGGGGCCCGTGCAGGTCGGACAAACAGACAAACAGACAGACTGACCGATAACAAGACCCGCATTGCGGCATGTTTAAACGGCTTCACAAAAGCCGAACTTATCGACGCTTTATCCAATGAACGCGAACAGTCAGTTTTAGTTTTATGCGCCTTTGATTCTCTTGCCACATGTGGCTCTATAAATGTCTTTAACTGACCACTGATTCATTGTTTACCCGACTGATGAACTGGCAATCACGCAGCTTTCTTCACTATTGTATAGGGCCTAATGTACCAGCTTTTAGCATGTAGCATGTACGCGGTGTTTCATGAAAAAAATGCACCCCATTTTTCTACCACAATTCAACAATTCAGTCAAATGACCATCAAATTACACACAATTTCAACCAGTTGTAGCGGAAATACTAATTCAAAATATTTCAACAAAATAAGGATTCACTGTGTGAACCGAAATGTTTGAAAACCAAGTCGCATGAAAAAAACGATATTGAATAAATAAATTTGGAATGAAGTGCTAATTAATAACATGCTAATAATTAAAATAAAAACATCGCTTTACATTGATTTTGATAAAAATATATTTTGAGAACCGATTGATGGCGTCACCTTTCAGTTAACACTTTGTTTATATGGCGTGTACTACAGCGTGCAAAACTAGCGTGTCTCCGTAGCGTCAATGCAGCGCGCGCTGAGCGCGGGAAACTTGCCTGCATTCCGGAACCGGAAGTCGGACGCTATCGGCGATTGGTGCAACGGAAAGGCATACAGTCGACCTACTTCCGATATGACAGCGACATCTCGAAATGCAAGCATTTTCTTCGCCCACTATACCGCGCTACTTTGACGCTGCTAGCGTCGAATTCTCTCGAACGCTACGTTGACGCTAATACCGCAAGTGACGTCACAGTTCCGTCACAATTGTCCACTTTAAAGCTCATTTTTTGCCCTATAAAGATAACACTAGCAGCAGGAAGATTAATAAATGTTGACAAATTAACATTTGATGAAGACAATTAGCGCTAATAACAGTTATGTAAAATGGTGCATATGACTTGGCCTTTAAATAAATGAAAATGGTAAAACGTGTATATCCTGATTCGCTCATCGCTGACTACCGTTCAGCAGAGCCTATAGACACCTTCGCTGTCAATTATCGTGAGCTGCTGCTGCTGCTGCTGCTGCTGCATGCGTGTCGTCACTAGGCCTATTGCCGCTGAGACTGTTGCTGGCAGTTAGTAGGACTCGGCGCCACACAGAACTAAGCGCACTGTTACATTGCGTCGACTTCTTAGTAACAGGCGGGATAGGCTAGATACGATCTGCTTCTGAATCCAGCAAAGTGGACTTCACATTGCAGCGATGAAATTCGGTAGGCGGTTTTTATTAGCTTGGTTTTTTGACTGTACTAAACAGTCAGGTAACCGCAATAACTTTGCGGAAAAAGCCAGCGTAATAGAAACGTAATTCTGTACAAATATTACGGTACTTTTTAAAAGACAGCGGTTTATGAAGTAACTGTGGCGCACTTTTTGGCGTGTTTAGCGTGAAAAACTAAGTTTAAGCGGTCAGCGAGAAAACTAGATATTTTCGACATAAGCGCGCTCAAACGTAGGATCCATACTTGTGTTTTCTTACAAATTTTCAAGTATTTTTTTTTAGTTTTTTCTTCCAAACGTGCAAAAAATGCATCAGCAATTATTCGTTCGCCACTTTTCGGTTGCGTACGCTGCGTGAGTCAAAAGTATTATGTTTTATATTTATCTGTAATATTAATTTTTAACACCACTTGTAAAGAAAAAAATAAAAGTTCAAAGAGAGGCATAATAGTTATATGGTAAATTAACTGTAGGCCTACGTACTATGTTGTCAGTTTTAATTCCTACCAGTTCGGGTAAACAATCTGAAATGATATTTCGCCAGTTCAATTTTTTTCTATGACATTTTGTTTATCATGTAAAAAACATTTAATCTGATATAATAGCTTTTACGAAAGCAGTTCTGCTTGATTTTAGACACAGTGAATCAGTGATTAGGACGCAGCTTTCGTGGTACACGTGTGATTAATACTGTAAAAGTAATATAGGCACGATAATGCCGACATGCATTTATGTGTTTATAACCGAAAAGTTAGGCTATTATAACACGCAGTTCCATTAAATCGGAAAAAAACCAAGAGACTAACTAGCAGAAAAAAGTCTTCGAACTAAAACACGGTGCAGCACACTACCCGGAAATTCGAATCGATCAAACGTAATCAGTTACACCTGAGTACACGGCTGCACGCATGCGCAACATGAGTCATTAATTATTTACAGGCTACAGCTGCTGTATAATTACGTTGCATCTCATTTCATTTCCACGTACATATTGCATGGCGTGCATAATGCACCCGTCGTTCGGTATGATATCATTAAAGCCTAGTTTACATCGCACGCAACGCAACGCTATTTTTTTGCCTTAGTTTTTTAGCCGACTGTACTTAAGTAACGGTCGATGCTGTATTGTGGCTAAACGGTGCAAGATAAGGTCTAGGTTGCTATTGATCACTAATTGAAAGTATCATAATGTCTTTTAAATGACAAGAAAATCAATGACCTTAGATGACGTTCAAGATCACTGACAACCAGTACGGTCGGCTATTCTAGCGACAGCTGGGCTTCTTGTTGTTTATTATTGACGTAAGGGATGCAAGAAATGCACGCAACAAACGCAACGGACGCAGCTGACGAAAGAGACTCAACGGCCAAAATGCAAACTGGGTGTTTGTTCTTGCGTTACGTCCGTGTTGCGCTTGCTGCGTTGATTGCGTACTTTAGGTAAAAGTAGAAGTAAAGAAGGTGTAGGCTACAGCTTTCAATAGAGAACCCTTCACAAAGCTACGAAGTGTCATCTGCCATAAGGGATCACACAGTGTTAGCTGCCACCCGACACAGGTGAACGCGCCCGCCATAACCCCAGCCAGATAGGCCGGTACTCAGTGTACCTACTCTGGAGGGATGGAAGGCTGAGTTGACCTTGGTGTTGATTATATACCAAGATGGTTTACCGGTCCGCAGTCAGTCACCATCATGTAGTGACCACTCGATAGCGTCCGGACCGGAAGTCGAACCCGCGGCCATTCGATCATAAGTCGGATACCTTACCGTAAGACCACCAAGCCACAGGAATATTAGTTTTACACAAAATGGCAGAGATTTATTGAAGAAGGCTCTGTATAATGAATAGATGTAAACTGGGCATAATACACGGTATTTCATAGAAAGGACCCTTTTTTGTTTTTTCCATAATTTACTTAAATAATGATCAATCTACACAAAATTAGCACCAGTTGTAGCTGAAAAAATACTTATTCAAAATATTGCAACAAAATATGGCAGTGGATTAAATATTCTTTGCTAGTCGTGACGTAATGCTGACGTCATAATGTATCACAATTACAAGCTTCATAGTCTCAACTGGTGCCTTCAGTTGAGACTATGAAGC
>Ga0209671_1001723_pt1 | contig 18875 bp, 8 predicted proteins | sample WorMetHERISLAND2_2_FD_187401 | JGI IMG/M metagenome (GOLD analysis project Ga0209671, IMG submission 187401) | Marine gutless worms symbiont microbial communities from Max Planck institute for Marine Microbiology, Germany - Olavius geniculatus... | ecosystem: Host-associated > Annelida >...
GCCTAGTACTGACCATCGTGCAAAATTTCGCGCCGGTCGGCCCACGCATCTCGGAGATCTCGCGAGGAAAGAAAAAAAACATCATGCGTAAAACAGAAGTCCTTCCGAAAACTATCGTTTTCGGGCGGACTAAAAAGTGAAAACAGCAACGCTACGCTAAGTGTAAGTGACTCCTTCGTGACGTCGCATAGTGCATATAGGCCTACAGCGACGCCGACGACCGACCGACCAGCCGACCGACTGTCATAAAAGCGTATCGCTGTGTCTGCTCTATGCGCACCGAAAACCGTGGCACCGGCAAAAAGAGTAAAATATGGGTAGGCAAAGAAAGCAACCAGTGTACAAGCATGTGCGTAAACAGCAGAAATGAAAAAGCGCCAAATGGAAGATAACGCAATATCGCACGCGCGGATTACTGCGGCGATCGGTCGGATTATTGAACCCAATGATCGACTACCGCCATTCAAACCGGTAACACGAATATAGGCCCACAAACCACCCGTGTCTCCAAATGCTCAGTCAGTATATCATATATTGTCCACACACACACATACATGCGCTTAATGTCGCCATTTCCGTGTGCATCGCAATCACGCAACCATTTTATCCGGGCATAAATAAGTGCATTGTTCCGGTAATGGCTCGACCGTGCCCGATTAATATTGCATTATTCGCAGATAATGGATATTCGTAGTCCAGAAACACACATTTAAATCTGGGATCAGTGCTTTAGTTAGGGAGCTTTAAAAACGATAGGAAACTTTTGTCCGTCTGTCGTGTAATTCGTTGAAATAGGCCTAGATCAATTTCGTCACTTGGTTGCTGAAAACCAAAGGTGATATAATAGCATCACTGCCATAAAAATACAGAACCGTTATTCCAATAATTTTGCAAACAACCACATATTATGTCTGAATTCGGCACATGTCTTTTCGTTTAGGCCAAAACGTGCCGTTATGGAACATTAAACTAACCTTATGAACCGGGTGGCGCAAATAAACGTCCCGAACATTCGCATGCGTTATTCAGCCGAGTGGTCAAAGTGAATCAACACAAAAGCATTTATGTAATAATCGAACATCAACGAATATGTGTAGGAATTTTTGCTTAAAATACTTTTGTATTAGCCGTGATACAAAAAAATAGTGTTACACGCCATGAAGCAATTTTTGCAAGCGGTTCATCATTTGCGTTGCCGCTCGTACGCAGGTTATGCCAAAACGTCACAGTAAGCCGAATCATCACTAACTGATCAGCAGAAAAAAATACTGAATCGGTTCTTTATTCTTTTTTGCCATTGACGCTAGACGCTTTTTTCCACTACTCTACGGCTTTTCCGATTCTAGTTGTCTGATGTCGACGTCATGCCATTTGTCTGTGATAACATTCTAAAGATCTCTGAGGCTCGCATATGGCTCACGCTTTCCTTCACAGGCAAGTTGTTGCAAAATATCCCAAACAGCGTAATGTAGTAAATTCAAATCTATTAAATGTGGTTTACATTTTTGTGAGCTGACGATATCTGGCGTATTGTGTCAAAGAAAATTTTGAGCTGCTTTGATGCGGTGTGATGGAACGCTGTCTTTACATAATTGGATTTTTAACTCTCCTGACGTCATTAAGCGTCATCCAGTAGTGTCGCAAGTGAGGTCACTGAAATTTTTAAGCAAGTAAGAGTACATATTGACCAACAAACATGCAAAAGGAAATTTATCTCCGTAAAGTATACACGCCGTTATAGTTCTGCAAATTTCGGGACGTTTTTAGCGCCAACCGGCCGCTCTCAGCTATTTATAGATGCAATCAGTTCCTATTCCTTTCCATCTTCATTCCATATCAACATACTTATTACGTGGTAAATAATAACGCCTTAATATTTTTTAGCAGTAATATTGCGATATTGCCTATGTTTTCAGGTAACCCAGTAACGAAATTATGCTCTAAAACTGGCCGAATGTAGGCTATGGGATAAAAGCGGTGATTTACAAGTGCGACACGTGAACGCTGTGTGCGATTTTACGCTGATTTACTCCACGCTGCGAATTATGGAATTAATTTGTGTGGAAATTAAAAAGAACAGGTTGCTGCTCATAGCAACTGTTCGTTCTATGCAATAAACGAACAGGACAATGACTGATTTTGTGGAAAAATTTCGGCGTACAAAACGTGCGATTTGATATATGTCACACGTATAGGGAGGGATACATGTTCCAAATGCTAATAGGAAGCTGCCACCGATCTGCCCATTCAATCAATCGGTTTCCTTTAGTGCATTTCATCTATAATTTATAAAATTTCTAACTAAAATATATTTGCATCTTGTTTGACAGCATTTGGTACAACAAGTCTGCATCAAATCGAAGAAAGTAGAACTTTGAAAGTGACTCCGAAATTTTATTTCAACGTCTGCAGTGATACGAACCACAGACAGATAGCTTACTCAGTATACGTCAGAGCAGACGGACTTTTCCGGTTGTCAGGCCACAAACAAGAAAGACCTGCCGAGAGATGTGACATCTGCTGAGTCGCCGTCAGCATTTCGCCGGCAGCTGAAAATGGATGTCTTCATGAAATCGTTTCCTGCCCGTTTCCGGGGCGCTGACCAGTCGACCTAGAAGTGGTTTTACTACTTAGGCCACTTTAATTTTGACTGATTGATCGATTGCATCTGTTTACAAATGTAGGCCTATCTTCTTTACTTTATTCACTTTATTTAGTTTAGGGCCTACAGGTAACATTTCCAAATTTTGCACACAGCGCAGGCAGAAAATACACAGGGTGCTGGTGCAACTTCGATATGTGTAGCCACGTTTTTTCAGCACCTTGATAATTACAGCATTTGCAGCCACTATCAGGCGCGTTTTTGGCTTTTAATGCGTTAAAATACGTTAGGTATTATTATCACTGCTGCTGAAGGCACGCTGTTACGTCGAGGATTTCAGCCAGCGACACACGAGCCGCTTTCAGCTGGCCCTCACATGCGGCTCGTGTGTCGCTGGCTTTACCGAGCATCATATACATAGTGCGTAGTAGTCAGCTGGGCAACGCAACAGACGTTCGCGGCACTTATGCGTCGGTAGTTCCTTTATGCGCATTCGAACGTCGCCCGGTGATGCTCACCAATCTCCATCAGTCTTTCCGAGGTACTATCGACGTCGCTATAGATGTTGATAGTACCACTGTGTGTATGCTGCGTGCACCAATCAACTTAATCCACATGCACATAGCATCTGCATCTTCTGTCGCTGAGCGCCGTCGGCCGCCAGTACAAAGCAAAACATTCACACTTATTCATTTTTCCGCTCTTCGGATAATTCGGTACTCTTTATTTGATTTAATACATCAAATATTGATGTATAAATTAACTAATATTAAGGCCACATTAAACATCTATGTCATGATCGTTATAAAGTCGACATTAACTACATAGTCATGACTATTTTTACTCTTCGCGCGCTACGTTCCTAACTTAGCGAAGAGGAGTATATGAAATCAATGTAATATTGAGGACCGACTGACCAACGACTGACCTCTGTTCCTGGAAAAGCCTTCCTGGACGAACTTCAAATGGTATATACGGTGCTAGATAGACGTGAGGTCACAATGGACCACTCATAGAAAGTCACCCACCGCGAGTCGAATGGTCACGTGACGATGACGTCACGTGACCTTAAAAGGTCAAGGTCGTGACCCTATTATTTTTGAGGCGCTATATCTTCATAACGGTGCAAGATAGACGCATGCGTTTAGGTATAACAAAATAAATGGCAACTTGTGTCGTCGAGAAACAAAAAAAACATTTAAAAGAATACAGGAGAAAATAATGCCCGCGAGAAGTACATTAGATTGGTCACAGTCTAATAATATTTCTTGTAAAAACTTACTTTGCAGCAGTAGAAATTAGTTTTATTCTAACCTACTATTCGAAAATAATCTGATTTTTTAAAGTACACTGCGAAATCCGAGTAGAAACTAAGTTTTTAAAATGCAGCATTTTATGAATATGGTAGGCCCAACATAAGTGCTCCGTTCTACTTGAATCGCTGTCACTAAAGTTTTATATACAGGGTGCGGCAAAAAAGTAACTTTCTAAAGTTTTCGCTGTTTTCTCAGCAACCGTTTGGAATTTTAATTTTAAATTTTACAGTTTTATTTGATAATAACTTCTACACTTAACTACGAAGCAAAATGTGATTCTGATGAAAAACAACAAGTTATAGACTTTTTAACATGACCGTTTACCGATTTTTCAGCATTAAAAATGTTCAAGCTACTACACCAATGCAATAACATCGTTGAAACAACACAGTTAACTAATGATTAGATGCTAGAATTTCGTTGTTAATGTGAATGTTCGAAGTGTCCACCGCCAGCTTCAAGCTCCAAGACAAGCCTTCAGTCGCTTAATTTAAGAAGTCTTTCACAGCCTTGTCGATCGGTCTTTGTGGCAGGTTTCCGCAGATAACCTGAAGCGCTTCCTTGACTTCGGCCATGGTTTCGGCGTTGTTTTAAGTTTGAAGTGATCCTCCAACATTGCACCCCACACAGGATAGTCCATTAGGTTTACTTCGGCAAATTTGGAGGCCACAGGTCCTTTGTGATGAAATCTGGACAGTTGGCCCGCAGCCCGTCCAGTGCGCTCCACTTGTAACTCGTTGTGTCGTTTGGTGATTATGTTAGTCATTTCGATGGCGTACGATCGTGTCGTACAATTGATTTCTTGGCTGATTAAAACTGACATTTTCCGTTGATTGAATGTGATAGCATTCACGCTGTACTTCGTATCACCGGGGACGGAACGGCAGCAAACTGGCGCGAGTGTGGCTCAGAGGCATGACGGTTTTTTCGACATATCCGTCACGTCCAGACTGACAAGATTAGCCCAATCCTAGAAATTCAGTCTTCAGACGTGACCGGCACAAAACGGTTAAATTGTCGTTTGGAAGACAGACTTAAACTGTCAAGTGCAAATTTCTTCTCGTTTGCAGAGTTTTCTTCCCTTTTCATTGGGAAAACGCAACGCCGACGCACCAAGCAATGACAACCATTTCTCTGTGGAAAAGCAAAACCGAATGACAACCGAGAGTGAAGTGAAGTCAGATGTGACAACGTCACTCGTCGGCAGGTGCGTGCGCCTGGAAGGTTTAATTTCGAACACCGAGAACACATGCAGTCGGTCAGGCGCCGTTACGACGGTGTTGATTGATAGCTGTATCGAGCTTCGTTAGTCGTGCGTTGAATGCGCACTGCACACCCGGGCGCCGCCACTCAATCCATGAACCACGACGTCTCCGAACTTACATAAACGAAAAAGTTAAACTAAAAAAGGATTTCGAACGCCTGCACAAGCCTGATTATTGCGTATATGGTGCTTATTGCTTCCGCCGAAATGTCGGAAATTGTGTTTTGGTCTGTCATTCTTTGTCAGCTGGAATACTCGAAGATTTTTATGAATGGATTTTGACGTTTTGTGAAGAGGCCGCATATCACCAGTAATTTAGATGATAAAATTTTAATGGCGATCCAAATTCCTTCGAAGATTCTAAACTCTAAAATTTTTTACCGTTAGGAGATAGCAGCTGTATTGGTATTCGCTGGATGGCAGCACCATTTTCGACAGAGATTTTAGATTTCTTATCGCTTTCAGTGTTCTGTAAGTTCTGATTATATCTGTCGTGGAAGTCGAGTGGCGTAGCGGTAGCGCGCTGTGTTCGATCAACAACGTTATTCTAAGCTAGGCCCGGTAATAAGCAGCCTACATAGATGTGTGACTGTCGTAGGCAAAATCATCTCGGTATGGTATATTCGTGTAGCTATGTAAGCTAATTAGCTTAGTCTTTTAGTCTTTTCGCTCATCCGAACTAATCATGACCTCCTGAGAAAACATTTCTAAATTACCGATAAATTAGGGCCTACGTCGCCAACGGTTTAATCGATTTGTCACCAGTCGCGCCGCGTGATCATCTCTCTGCCACGCTGGGTGGGTACCATATCGTTCCAGTTCTTGGCACACCATAAGTCGCCAGCGTCGCAATCTGCAGCAGGCGAGAGAGAAACAATTCAAGCGTCGACCGACTGAAAACGGCTGCCAGGCAGTGGCGCTTAATTAAAGTAGTCGCCTGACGCAAAAATGTCAGCGGCTCAGCCGACGTCGTTTTTCAGCGTCGCCGACGTCGCCATGTAACGTCGCATGCAGCCGCCGGTGGCCGCCAGTGGCCGGACAAATAGTTTTACATCCGGCAGCCGAGACTTCAGCAGCCTTCAACAGCTTCATCTGTGGATTCGCAGCACGTTATTCAAAGTCATTTACAGGTCAGCCTTGCCAGCCGTGGTCCAATGCCGTCTCACGCGCCACTTAACGTTCGCAATAAACTTGCCGTTGGCGTATTCGTGGTTCGCAAGTACGATTCGTTGTACCGCAAATGCAGTTACGTCAATTCGCCACGGATCCGTTGTACGCCGTGCCGTACAACAATCTGTGCACAAATCCACAACATCTCGGCATGTGAAGATAAGCTTGCTGTAGGCCTACGACTTGTTTGTTGTCCAACAACTTAGTAACAATTCAAAGTAATAGAGTTTGGGATGCATGCTATTTATAGCCTGTACATTGTTTCTAAGTGTGACGCGAATTAACAAGTTATAAAAATTCCTCAAAATACAACCTTAATAACTGCTTTTTGTTGACGTTTCGGCAACCGCCGATGCTTTCGTCGGAACGACTGTCCGACATGTGTCGCTAAGTTAGACAGAAAGTAGTCATAGATGTGCGGAAGTTGATAGGACCCCTCGTCTCGGTTCATCGACAGTGACGACAATTTAAAGCGATTTAAACATTACGATGTTATGTCTGTGCATTTTAATGTCACGACTATACGCTATAGTGTAGATACAAATATGTATGATTAATTAATATTATAATTATTGTTCGGCCATCCTAATAAGCCGCAATATAGATCATGTCCATCTGCTTGTGTGTCTGACCCGGGGCTCATAACTCAGAACCTAAACTGACGTGACTTCCTCTACTGGGACAGAAATAGCCGGTGGGCCCATTTTTGGTTCATGGTTAAGTTTATATTACAGTTACGCAGCTTTAGAAGGACAACCGCACAATATGTCGGCATTAGCCCGACATATTTTTATAAGTTTTTTTTCTGTTTCGGCTACGTGCTCCCATACTAGTTTCTGACTAGTTGTAATTTCGGCATTCTGAGTATATAGAAAGCGCCAGAAATATAAACTTTTTCCCTTCATTTCCGTGTACCAAATGTCCACGTTCTGGCAGAGTATACGTCATGTTCATAGCCATATGTCATGTGGTGGACTCGCCACTTCATTCATTATGCATCTGTCACATAAACAGTCTCGTCTTCGAGAAACGCGGGCCTAATTTTTTTCCCAGCTAAGTACGAAGTTCAAGTGTCGTTTCCGTTACGTTACAAAGCTTCCAGAGACAGACACTAGTGGAAGAGTACGACCACAGACGAGGCAAAACCGTAATCGTTATATTTTCTAAGCTGTTATTTAAGAACAAAAGGGTCCGTCAATTTGTTGAGGTGTTCAGGTGCCGACTGTAAGCTAAGCATAACAGTTGTAAGCAGGCCCAGTTTAGAGAAAGAAAAAAGAGAGACAAAAAACAATTCGATAAGTACGCATGCAAAAAAGTAAATACGTGCGCTATATGAACTCACTTCTTCGGTTTTATGACATCGATGACCCGACTTTGACACATCAAACTGAACAAAATTGCATAACGGTTACTCCTGCTCTGATGAACTTTGCTTTTGCGCTGTTTTCAAGGTCTTACGAATATCGGGTTTTACGAAAAGATTTAAAGGATCAAAAAAGAAAAACCTCATGTCAAAATTTCTTTGGCACATGCATACGACGGAATTCATATATAGCTCGTTAGCAACCGCAAAGGGACGAAAAGGTGGATGACTGGGTTTGTCCAGGAAACCCTTGCGGTATAAGCAAACATTCTGTCTGAGATATGCACGCAACGATTGTCATTATGGACCAGAATGGCGCTTCATCGCCATATAGAAGCTAGCAGAAGACTGCAGTGCATTCAGATATTTTATATCGCTATCGTTCGCTTGATGTGCTTTCTTACCGCCTAATCTCCATTCTTATATACGCCAATGTACTCTGCAGTACTGTATCGTAATCCATTCATCCCATCGGTGTAATCACTTTTAAGTGCGTCTCTATCGTAAACGTATTTTATGACGCAAAGTTTATTGAAGAAAGTCATTCATGTACACTGTACAGTAGATAAGAATTGTTAAATCATTGCTGTTTCTATGTTTTTGTTCCACAAGTTATTATCGTATGCAGAAGTGGATTTTTGTCAACGTTGTCTAATAATAAAACTGGTTACGTTAATGCTTTGTCAAATTATTTAAACTTAAGCAAATGTGGAGCGAACCAGACGCAATAAAAAAACTAAACGCAGTTTTTTTACTGCACTTTGTTGCAAATAAAAGTTCTTGTGCTCGTGGAAGCTACAAGTAACGAACTTGTCACCGACAAGGTCGTGTTTTCATGTTGTGCCTGCGGATTTGCTAATATTGTTGTTGTTGTTAACTTGTTAGCGTTAATAATCTCTGCCGCCCACTTCAGTTCACAACCCAGGCGTCATTGCGGCAGTTGTCCACTTTCAAGTCTGTCGACGCCATCATAAGAGTGTTAGTCTCACCGGACGAAACTGTCAACCCGTCAGTGCGTCGGTGGCGACGTCGTCCGCACTGGCATACGTAGGCAGCGGAAGCTGCGCCGGATGCAGATGTAGCCAGTAGCCAGGTTTTCTCATCAGCTTAGAATTGCGCATGCTTATTTACCACGACGAAACGATTTTTGTAGCGACATAGGCGCGTTTTCTGCAGGTTCTCAGTGCCTACAAAAATGCACTCGTGGTTGGGGCTTTGCCCTGAACCGCGTTAGAGGACTCCCCAGTCCTTAGCTGGTGGGAAGGGGACTCGCTACCTAACAACCCTTCTCCGCTCTGTCTCGGCCTTCGGCCTCAAAGTGTAGCCTTTCGACTCTCAGCAGTGCATTCCCAAAAACAAGTTCTTGGTTACGCCAACGTTTGCGTGTCCATCTGCGTGCATCTGTCGCTGCGGCAAGAGAAATATTAAAACAAACACGCTTGAAGGCGCCACGAACGACGACCGACGGCGAGATTCGATTAGCTGTTTGTCGTCAGACCGAGATGCCGTCGCGTCTTTCCTCGAAGACTAGCGGCAGTAGTGGTGGGTGACAGACATCAAATGACAGCAAGCAGTCAGGCAGCACAGCAAGCAGGTGATGGATGACGCCTCCGCACGACAGCTCGCCCCCCCATACAAGCACTAGTCTACCCGTCTCTCTACTATCACCGACACAGATCGCAAACATATTTCTTCTTGGATGATGCCTTATATCAACCTACTGGTTTAACTAGGCCACATCCTGCCAGCGACGAGTGCCGACAAAATGCAATTCGGCCCGGATCCAAGTTCTATCATTCTGTAGCGCTATGCTGTAAATATTATAGGCTCAGTCCGGAAGCGTCATTCTGGCAGTGAAAGCAGCAATCAAGTAGACTTCGATATTGACGAAACTCCAAGTAATTTTTCGGATTTTCAAGATACCCTAGTTAGTTCAGCATTTACCTCGACCGAAACGGGATCATTTAATTAAACACGATGATTGCACGTCATTTAAAATTGTCGAGTTGAGTTTTGCGTGTAATAATAACAGTAAATCTATAGTTTAAAATTTACCTTAACGTGCTTGACACTCATGTCATTCTTCGTCATTTTTCTACACATTTAACATCGACATGTGCTTCGTATAAGTAATTACTTTTGTTGCTGCAATACAACACGATAAGTAAACGCGACACTCAATATTGCCCATGGCCAGAAATGTTTAATTACGTTTATACTGTTTCGTTAATCGACCAGTCGCAATTCACTGTTCTGCTACTAGCGACATTCGCCAAATTACAGCGTCAACCGGGATATAAAAGACAGGATAACGAGGTGTATATAACGTCGCAAATCATTTTCTTTCATTACTTCGGCACAACCTGCTGTAACTCTCCACTCGGCTGAATGTCGAATGTCTGTGTTTACTACACGTATAAGCGGCCGTCCTAATAGTTTTGCCGGCCCGTCCGCCCGCCCGTTCGTCTGTTACTTATGACTTCCTAACTCGAACACAAACGGGCAGAAAACAACCAAAATTACGTTTCTTAGAGTTAGAGTAATTAGTGTGCCATCAAGTTTCAGTTCAAAGGTCGAAGGTCAGGGGGACGGCCGCACAATATATCGGTCGTTTCTAGTTGACGACTACCAGTAGATTATTTGCGTAACCATATTTTAAGTAAACTTAATTTAATTTAATCTGATTTGAATCATTTATCAATTAAACGATTAGCATACGGCAATCTATACCATTTTTATCTACGGCATATTTACATATTTACTTATTTAAAGTGGACCCTCTGACTTATTTCAGCAGGCTCATACCAATTGGTCACTTTTGTGACTTTGTCTCATTTTTCGCCTTTATTATCATTTGCAATTGAAACTCAGCTGCTGCCAGTGTTTTGTCGTCGACGTTTTTGGCCTTGGCGTTATTGCTTCGACTTTCTTGTGCAACGGCTTCAGCCATAGCCTTGATATGTCATTTGCTTAAACGATTATTTATATTTTATACAAAGACTGTGGTCTTCCGTATAAAATAGAATGTATCACGTAGGCCCGACAGTAAAATTTGGTGATAATTATATTAGTATAAAATTATTTTAATGTGCATATTTTTATGATTTACATCTTAGTGTAAGCAAACAATACACATTTCCATAAAGTTTCAGACTTTATTCAAGCCTACTTCAATTCAACATATTTAACGTTAATTTTACTTCAAAAAGTGCTATCATGAAACATATAAACGATTTTGACTTCAACACTTATTGCTAAGTTTAACGTTTATTTTTGCTTATGTTTAAACTTTTCCAAAAAATTGAAAGATTTATAGAGGTACAAACTTTTTGACTGTGGTTACTTGAAAAATACAAGACCCGTGTTTATGCTTTGGATGTCAGCTGCTGTCCTATTCAGCCATTTTTCTTGCTCAGTAATAAGCTGCTTCAGATAATGCTGATTCGCATAGCATAGTATATGTCTCCATCTAGGACTATTTATCAGTTTGCGAGATCCACTGTTCTGCATTTATCTATATCTATCTGGTCGGCTTTAGGTTACGACATTTCCGTCTAAAACCACAAAAAAACGAGACGCGTTTTTATGTCTTGGAAGCAGAAATTTTATCAACATTTACTACAGGCCCCGGTGAGTTGCTGCTAGTTAAGAATATCTTAATATGCGCATAAGGTAAAAAAGACCTAAGTTCAGTTTTTGTTTTATTAAAACATCTCGGTCCAGAGTTTCAACAGTTATATCGTCCATCGGTTTACGATTTATTACGCGCGAAAGCAGCTACTGCTTTCAGCGCGTCTTAGCCATCGCAATTCTGTCTGTTTGTCTGTCTGTCTGTCCGTCACACGAGTGGATCAGTCAAAAACGGTGCAAGCTAGGATCACCAAATCTTCACTTTCGGCTGCCTGGAAGACTCTGGTTTTAGGAACCGTAAAACTTTTTCATAAATTCGAAGGGGGTCACCCCGAACGAGGGCGCTAAATGGGAGGGGTGGGCAAAATTTGCGATTTTTGGCCAATAAGTAGCTGTATCTCAGTAACGGTGCGAGATAGGACCTAGATTACTATTAATCACTAATAGAAAGTCGTACACTGGCTTTCGATTGGCTCCAAATTCAATAACCTTGAATGACCTTGAACGCCATAAAAGGGGGTTTTATGGATTTTTGGCGATTTATCGTTATGCGATCCGGATAGAGAATTTGGTATTTGTATATTAACTTAGCGTGAACACCCCAATTTTCAGCTAAACTACTGGACCGGAACTGCTATAGGCTTTCGCGCGTCTCGTGAGCATTAGCTCAAATTTCTTGTTTTGTAACTGGCAAGAGTTTACGCTTGAGTTGACTCATACAGCCAAGTGCCTCAAATGTACTGATATAATAATGTAATACTGCTGAAAAAGCAATATTTTGGACCGCGATAAATACAAATATATCCACAAACAGAATGAGACACTAACGGACCACCGGAAATAGCAACGTGACGGTTGAAGCGGTAATGGTCATAAACTGCCATGGTCATAAACGTTAGATTTGCTGATTGGAGATCTGTCACATTTCAGAGACATATTGTGGACATGGTCAGCTGTCGGTAGAACCCAGTTGTTGCAATCTTCTACACGTGGACACTTTTAGACCATCAGAATTTTGATTATCTCTATCATACTTGTTGCATTTATGGTCTGGACGTTGCCATTTTCCGTTGTCTTTCGCTGTGAAATTGTTTGTGGTTTACGGTTAAATAATAAATTTGTTTTATAGTGAAAACGTATGAGGGCAATTACCCCTGAAGCGCAACAAATGTGCGTAAAATGGAAAAACATTTGCCGACGCTACAACTAGCATTACTTTTGTTACAACTTCTAGTTATTTGTTATTTGCAGGAGCAGCGTAAAAACACAAACGCCACTATGTCTTTTCATCTAGCTTTTTAAACTAACTGCTTCTCGACTGTTTTTCAGGTACACTCGTAGACGCAACTCACGTTCAGTTTTTGCTGTCTTATCTACTCAATATGTTATCCGTAAGCTATCATTTTCTGTCATATTTCTTCACAAAGCTGGCTTTGATGATTTTGCGTCAGAGTGGATAATTTAGGCTTACGATACGAAATGCATCTCTGTATTTATTTTTTTCATATAAATTCACAGTTGGTCAAAGTAAAACTTCACACAGTCGTTTCCTCGATATCACATAGTACACTTTAGCTGTCACACTTGCTCTGAGCAACTGCAAAACATAAAACATAAAGTGGGTCTAAATTATAAAAAATAGATAAGTAAATAAACTTTACATAAAATGCTAGAGTGGCGGAGAAATGACGGTTGCGGAAGGATAGCAGATTCAGCATGCGGAGTGAGTAGATGTATAGGACGGGACGAACGTACACGGTTGACTGACGTCGACCGGTGGGTGCCGTGATCAGGACTCCACCAGGCGATGAAATGAACTTGACTGCAGTGCACGGAAGCCGATCATCGCATTTCACTGATGCTGCTGGTCCGTGCATACGCTATCAACTCTCCGCTCCACTGCACGATCTGGATCTAGCTAGGCATTCGTATACCGTAAATAGCATCCTGATTGGCCTCCCCACCTACTATAAACCCCGTACGACGAAACCCCCTCCGCCAGCAAAACGTGTGTTTTAGTAACAGGGGGCTGTCTTAAGGGAGTTGTGTCGAGGGAGGTTTTAGTTTGTAACCCACTTTGAACAGGCCCTCCCGCTCCCGTATACACTGTTGCGATTTTATCAAGACTGTCCACATTAGCATCTTTGTCTCAGTTGTTGTTTTTGTCTGTGCTGTTTTTACGGATATTGTGGCCCAAAAACACATGATAGGTCTATTTTATTGAAGCAAAAACTGCCGGTAATCAGCGGTAAGACCTATTTCGCGTTATACTCGTCTGAAAAGTCCGGTTGCTGTATGTTATTTCTGTACGAAAAGCTTAATGATCATCCCTCACACGAAAGATGACAAACGATCAATGTTCAGAGTGTTGTATCCAATGTAGCGTGCAAAAATCCGTTTGTTCACCATCGACGCAGCTTACATGAATGACAAAGTATCAAAGAAAATCAAGTTTATTCAAAACACGGCATCATAAGTGATGGATTAAAACAAGTTTTAAAGAGAGTTTTGCATCAAATCAGTAAAAACTGAATTAATAGATATTATTCCACCAATATTCACACTCGTTATGCTGTCTATCGTTAGCACTGTGTCTCCATATTCGTAGGTATAGCGGGTTGATAAGTCCACGGGTGCACGTTCGACACAATAAAACAACATAGGCTATCATCGCAGTTCCCCCGTGTCGTCGCAAGACGTTTTCTCTAAGAAAGAATCCGGGTCAACATTCTCAGCAGTAATCGCAGGTACAAAACTACAAATTTACGTGACCGCTGTAACACTTTGCTAGCATCTCACACCGCCACAACGTCAGAACGCGCAGTCGCTGAATCAAGCGACGTAAAAACAGAACGTGCATGATGTACCCAACACCCATATGACACATAAACCACAGCGTCCGGGCGGACTCTAGTATATGCGCCGCCTATATCGGTCCATATCATCGCAGTCGCTGCAGCTTGTCGTTTACTTGCGGCCTTCTGCGCTTAATCCTAGTCCTACAGCTGTTGACCGCACAGTTAATGTGCTCGACGATCTTTGCTGCAGCAGCAGCAGCTGTAAATATCACCGTACGTCGAAATGAGAAAGAAACATATTAAACCTCAGCGATCTGCTATCTCAAACTGATGCAGAAAATGGCGCTGCCATCTGGCAAACACAAACGTATGCGACCCAACTGCTGTATATACGTTGCGGGTGATCATTGGATCTGCGCTATTATGAGATCGCGCTGAGGCGCCGGTTGATCATACGTTCTCGTAACGATCAATTGATAGCGCTGCATGCGCGATCAACGGGTCTAGGGTTAGTGTTGCATAATAACCCTAATACTCCGTTTACACGAGGAAGCATACATGAAGCACACGTATTCAACATACACTGTTATCAAGCCAGCTCTAAAAGTGCACGACGTGTGCTCTAATTAAGTTTGGTTCAAGTTTGCTCCAAGTTTCTAAGGTTGCTCGAAGTGTGCTTCATATGTGCTTCGTGTCTGCTTCATGTATGCATCCTCGTGTAAACGGGATATAACCGTAATCGTGGCACGTATATATATAATCCTGATCATAACAATCAGACAGCACGTGAAAATTGTGAACACTTGCGAAAAATATACACAGTACGAACTTGCGGGAAATAATCACAAATTACACGATCACCAAAATTAATTTTTTTTTCTATGGGAATTTTCTTCTATTTTTTTTCTTTGTCATGTGGTGGACATTTTTGCCACTAGACGATCCTTCCTATGTACCAGCGTTAAGAAAAGTCTATATAATAAGCATTGATCAATATTGAGCAACGACTTCATATCCGTCTAAGACTAGGTTCCAAGACGGATTTGGCGGTTCCGATGAGAGGGCGTTCCACATTTTGGCGAGCGGGCCTTTCCCATGCTAACATCCTAACTCCTAGCTAAAGCCTATGACTTATCATCAGCGGCGTCAACAGCAGCGACTGCGACTGTACTGCGGTCTAGAAGTGTTCTGAATTTACATCACGCTAATCACAGAGAATCACTGTCGGCGACTTCACGGCCAATAGTGACTGTGTCACGTTTCAAACTACGGCGACGCGGCATAAGTCAATATCACGGAAGCAACGGCGTCGTAGGTTAAAACAGTAGGCTTAACAGAACGTTGCAGTTTTCAGACTATCACTGCAAATTTACGAAGGAGATTGTTTGTGCGTACTCGGAAGTTTTATTTTGCCCCTAAATTTTCCCCACAATAGCTTTTAGCGCCAAATGCATAAAATTTTCCGACAAAAAATTTTCGACAATTATTTTCCGACAGCCCAAAATTTAAAAGAAGGACAATGGCCATGAGTTCTCTGATTGCTTTTAGTTTATACATTGACACAGGATATTCATCCGGCAGCTGTATGTACACAGTGTTTCATAAAAAGACACCTTTTTTTCTTTCATAATTCAGTCAAATGATGATCAATTTATATGAAATTTTTACTAGATATAGCTAATAGCTAAAGAAATACTAGTTCGACATATTTTGACAAAAGATGGTTAATAGTTAAATATTCTTTGCTAGTCGTGACGTAATGCTGACGTCATAGTGTGCTGCGAGTACAAACTGGCTTGTTGCAACCGATGCTGACGGACTTGCTGAATAGCTGCCCTGCGTTGATGGCGAACTTTATCTGGTTTATTAATGACAAACTGTTGAAGTTTTAACATTGTAGCCACAAAAATGCCCAAAACGATCACTCTCACACACTTGTGGGGATAGATTAACTTTTACAGCTTTCAGCAAGACAGCGCACCAGCACACTCCGCTTACGAGATAGATGAGTTTTTGGATTGCGAGACACCTGATTTTATGCCTCCATGTTGCTAAGTGCTGACACGATAAACATTTTTCATCAGTAAACCAGATAAAGTTCACCATCGAAGCAGGGTAGCTACTGACAGAACCAGTTGAGACAAGCCAGTTTGTACTCACGACACATTATGACGTCAGCATTACATTACGACTAGCAAAGAACATTTAACTAACGGCCACATTTTGCTGAAATAATTTGAATTACTATTTCTTCAGCTACATGCAGTAAAAATTTCATGCAAAATGATCACCATTCGACTGAGTTATAAAAGAAACAAAAAGGGTGCCTTTTATGAAACACTGTCTATAGTCGCTAGTCTTTTTTCTTCAGTATTTTCTGGTTTTCCGCTCCCATCTCTTTTACTACTTGGCTGTGTATTTTGATTCACCGAATCTCAGTAGTCAGCTGTATGAATAGCGGCTATTTATCCGGGCCCCGCCTTGGCCGCCTTTAGCCGGTAACACGTAGGTACCGGATAAGGGGTGTTCCTGCGGCTGTCCGAGAGACATGGCGGCACCGGAGCAACTGACGACCTCAGCCGTAGCATGACGGATCGAATTTTAAAAAAATTATTCCTCCGAATAAATAGCCGTTTCTCTCCGGGCTAGCTATTAATTTGGCTGCCGGATTAATAGGCTGCCGGATGAATAGTTGGCGCGTTATACATACGATACGATGCGAATTTGCGAATCAATTTCAAAAACTCAGAGACATGCTACCAGTTTACTCTAGCGCATATAATTAAAAACGACTTTGAACGAATCGGAAATAGAGCAGTCAAGAACGAGTGTACAGACTACTGAAATTCATTGAATCAAAACACGCAGTCAAGTAATAAAAAGATGGAAACCGCAAACCAGAAAATACTAAAGAAAGAAGACTAATCAACTAATAATAACCAAGAAAAAAATGAGTAAAAAGAATACCGATACTGTAATCAACAAAGTCAGTTAATCAGCGATGCATCTACATGCACATGTACTCAATGACATATCGCATTGTTGCTATTTCGCTTACGCTTAGTTTACAAAAAGTTTCTAATTATTAATCACGCATGCGCTGCGAAGCACATAACTTTCGAACCAATAAAAGACTTAATGAATCGTCAAATTAATTTGCCTAAAATGCAAGGCGCGTTTATTTTTTGTAAATGGAAAAGAAAAACAGTGGATCAGTCCACGAGCACTTACGAAGAACATCGCTTTTTTATTCGTTTCCGCGATCTGCTCAAAGATGGTTTGAGGTCTACACTCGCCATTGGTATGCCAGCAATCATCAAGCTCGGGATCAGAGACTGTCTGTCTCGATTGTGTTGTATATATCCGCCGTTGCCAGTGCTCAGGCATCTCGGACTTCGTCGAGAGAAGACCAAAAATAGCCAAAAAACATGATTGCGTTAAAGTTTAATGGGACGCAATGGGAAACTAGTCGTTTTGCTCGCTGCCGCCTTTTGCCGCCTTTTGGGAAAAAGCGTCTCCTCGCCTCACGCAAAGCGAGAACAAATGTCGGTGTCAAGTGCCAACATAATATGCGGCCATCCGTGTTAAGCGTCCAACGTTTACAGTCACTAATCAAAATCCCGGCATTAAATTACTACGGTATTTTTCTTGCTGCGGCTATCGCGGATGCTACACACGGACTACGAGCGGTCGCAGCCCCGATTACGCTAGATAAGCATTATTTTCGTGAGGTTTTTGACGTCCAGTGATCTTGACTTTTGATTTTTTTAAATGAGCTTTAGCACACTGATTACGCCTGTCTTGAAAAACGTTTACACCAATTTCGGTTTATTTGTTTTACGTACGTTTTCACGTTAGAAGTCCATATGAGACAGACGGACAAGAGGACGACCTCGTGCATTATAACGACGCAGTGAAACTCTGAGCACAAAAACGTTCGTTATCAATGGTTTAGAATCTCAAAAAGATTAACAAATCAACTAATGGTGTATACAAAGTTTGTTGAACCATTGCAAAAACGTCTCCTTTGCACACTTCTGTTCCTAGATAATTGTATTGTACACGTATTATTATTGTGTGAACGGTTTAGCATCCGGGCAGCGCTACCACGTGCGGCTGCTATTATGAAGCGCATGCTTTTCAAATGACGAAGCAGCGACTCAAAGCCTACTTGTGTTATGAGATACAATTGTGTCTGATTAACGTTTAAAAATTTAAATAAAAGAAAAATAAAATTTATAAAAATTGCGACCAGAATTTTTCTTTATAACCAATAAACGTCAGTGCAAGTTTTAGCAGTAAGCTGAACATCTTTTATGCTCGGACATTAATTTTTAGACTTTAAATAAAAATTTAAAACAATAATGAAATAATGTCTAAAACTCTGAAAACAAGTTTTTCTTTACAAATTTTACAAAGATGATGATGATGATGATGATGATGAAGGACGAATTAACTTTAGCGTGGCGTTATGTCCTAAGACGACAAGGACACAAGATGTAAAATTTTTAAAAATACCATACAAAGTTTTCACTGCTGGTCTACCAGATCTACCTGGAAGCAAATTCGACCTCTCAAGCATTAAGATGAGCAAAACCAATAACTCGGCCATCATCCCATAACTGCAATGCGATGGTCGCTGCAACCGATCGCTGCAATGGTTGCGGAAACGAAAAAATTTTTTTAAAAACTGTCGGGTGACGAACAGTCAGTCCACCGCACAAAACCGAAC
>Ga0209671_1001724_pt1 | contig 18871 bp, 9 predicted proteins | sample WorMetHERISLAND2_2_FD_187401 | JGI IMG/M metagenome (GOLD analysis project Ga0209671, IMG submission 187401) | Marine gutless worms symbiont microbial communities from Max Planck institute for Marine Microbiology, Germany - Olavius geniculatus... | ecosystem: Host-associated > Annelida >...
ACTGCACCTCGTATTTGGAACAGTTTACCAATTACCATTCGAACAGCATCCACTACCAACACTTTTCGACGACATCTCAAGACTCATCTTTTCTCCGGCAACGCCGCCATCGACTAACTGTTACCATCCGCGCCTACGATTCGAACTTCTGTTTTGACATATGGCACGTTACAAATGCAGACTACTTACTTACTTACCATTACATATGCACAGTCATAATCGGCAGTTCTTACAGTTTTAGGTTCAAGTCATTTTTGTGTTTTATAAAAAAAGTTAAACTTCCTGTAAAGGTTAAACTTTTGTTCTGTTATTATGTGCATGTGCAATTTTGCCTGGAAAGGCCGTCCCCGGAATGACCTATACTGTGTCGGGCGATTGTTCCAGGTGTTTGGTCTCGACTCTCGATCCCTGAGTGGTCTTGCGACATAGTGTAGTGCATGCTTGACAAGATATACTAGATGTGCATCAGGGTAGGCAGAGAATTATACTTTCTAGTTTTTTCTACAAACACTTCTCAGCAACCAAGTAAAATAACAGAAGGACAATTAAAGTAGCTTGGCATGTGTATGTGTTGCGTATGAGAGATGACAGAATCATCCGAAGGGTATCAGTAACAGCCAAGTAGCAATCGATCAAGAGAAAGACCATCGAAGAGATGGGTGGGCTGTGTAGAAGAGAATAGAATAGCCAGTGTATCCCTCGTAACAACAGAAAGATTGGAATGACACTGGGTGACATTGCAGAAGACAGAGAACAGTGGAAGGAGTTGGTATTAGTCTCCGCAATCTGTATTGCTTTTCTGTTGTGCAAGTTTGTTGCGCATATCAATAACATTATCGTTTATCAGTATCTAAAGGCAGCTGGATAATGAATACTTATCCTGAGGCTGACGTACATGTATAAGGTATGACTGTGATATCGTTATGTTTTTCTCCTGGTAGGATAGTTATGCGAGTAACGTGACAGATGACGCCGGCCGCACAGTTTAACGTATGCTCGTTGGCAGTATCGGCTCAGTGGTCGACGGTGCAGCGCGATCGTTCGCGGACAGTCATCATCACTGGTCAGTTGATGTCCAGTAGCGGTCAGCGTGACTGTCTCGAGCGGTGCACAGTCGGTCAGTCCTAAAGAGTAGTCGAACGAGTGTCCGGCCAATGCGTAGTTGACGCTGGCGTCACCGCCCGGTTGAGTGAAGTGCGCCGAAGGCTGGTACCCCGCTCTTACCTGATGACGCGCAGTGATCGTTGCGCTGGCATCCACGACGGCCGCTCGTCGCGCCAACCCCGTCACCATCAGCCAGTTATCCACGCCCGCCCGACCCACCACGAAGTCGGGAATACTCGACCACGGAAATCCGGCTCGCGTCGTTATGAAGTAGTCCTGTGCGTTCTTGAGCGGTGCCGTGGCGGATCGAGGTGCGCCGTTTTGTTCTGGCTGGTCAAGCAATTTGCGCCGTGGATAAGACAAAGTGGTTTCGGCTGACCAAGTTCGATTTGCGGACCTTATGTCAGACGAATGATTGGACAGTATTGCAGCACTGGACGCTTCGCTGGACAGCTTCCGGTTGTTATTCACTGCTCGTGAATGTTCCGTTCTTCGTGAATCATCAGTCTTTCCTTTCTCCCAGTTGTGCACTATCAACACATGACATCTGATTGGCAATTTCCCACGCTGTCTGATTCAATAAAAGTTTGCCTACGTGGTCACACTGAACTATAATCAATACGTGCAAACGATAGCTTGACGACGTAGGCCTAGCCTACTGTACTTAGTCAAGAAATGTCCGTATAATTAAAATACATTACGTGCACGAAAACATCTTAGTATTAAAATGATGCGTTATCAATTTACTGTAAAAAGTTTTTGACATGAAGGCTCTGCCACGATTACCATTTTTCTAGCAAGACAGATCTGGTAGGGTCTTTAGATTTCCGGGGGCTTAACGTATGTATGCTTAACTTGAAAAATAAAAGAAAACAATGTGCGTTTAAATTTATTTAGAATTTATTTGTTTAGGCCTACAGTTGTTCATAAGTATAAAACGATACCATGACGTGTCGTTTGGAGTTCAATCGGCGTAGTTGATCGAGAAGTCTGCAAGACGACATCACAGTCTGTATCGGCGTCGACGACACAATCTCTGCGCACGCCTGTGATGAGCACTTCGCTGTAACTACCGACCAGGTCATCGAAGATTTCCAACAGAGTCGTCGCAAGTCCTTCGTCGAACAGTATGTCACCGTTAGCGTATCCATAGAACAACGACCTGTATGGTAAAAATTACATATAAACAACCACGTCCGCAGATAACAATCAAGCTGAAGAGAAGTTCACACTAATAACACAAGCAACAGTGTTTCGTGGTTTCAATCAAGACCCCCCAACTATAATTTCTGGCTACGCTGCTGTTTCATGTTAAATGAGAATATATACAATCTACAATCGATCTTATTTAATCGAAATTTTATGATAGCTCATGCTCATAGATCATGAAAGTGTTTTCACTGTAAAGGCACGTACAGAGCGACGTAACTGAACTGAACTGAACTGGCCTGCTTTAGTTTTTGACGAACTTGAGCAAATAGTAATGCATTGCAGTAGGTACCGTTTAACGGCGTCATTGACTACGTGACTGCGAACACCGTCACACGTATGCATCAACCAATATGGGCTCGCCCTTCTTGCCCATTAATCAGTTCGTCAAAAACAAAACAGTGTCAGTTCAGTTCAGCTATGGCCTACGTCGTTCTGTACGCGCCTTAAGTAGTCCTATAGGCTAACGCTATACTCCATGATAATGTCATTGTCAGCTATCCGCGCCTATATCTGCAAATATCGGGTTTTTTTTACCTTGAAGTACGCTGTGCATCGATGAACATGTGACGCAGGACGGGCGCCCGACTGGCGACCGTCGAGACGTGTTCATAAGATCTGACGATCCAGCCAGATCGGCGAGCGTGAGTCTCCACGGCTGACCACCAGTCGCTGTCGTTGAAGCGACGCTCAGCTACGTACAACATCGGCTGGACACCGTCCGAGCGCAGTGTCGACCAGTTGTCGACGGTGTTGCGATGTATTCGACGTCGTTCTGACGAGTGACGAAATGTTGTGAACAGCGTCAGAAGTCGTGGAGGACTCCGGTGTTGCAGCTGTTGTCGACGTCGCCACGAGCAATGACTGCCGCCCGCAGCCCTACCGCTGTGTACTGTCCACCCCCGGCGAGACACGATACACTGTTATACTCGCGTGAAATAATTCTAATTATCCTAACTATTACATCTGATTGACATTTATCCACGCTTCGATCAGCGCGTCTATGTTTTACGTAGCTGTCCTCAGTCCAGTGGCAATCTATTTCGAAAGACCGTTGAGTAGGCCTAAAACTAGGCTAAGAACTATTGCAAACAATAGTAATGCAAACCAATACTAAACACCGCAGAAATTAAAATAAATAGTTCAAAACTGTGCAGTTAACTATAACCGGTTTGAATTTTCAACGTTTTTATTCGCCGTACTTCGGGTTGCAACAAATAAATTTAAATGACCTAGTTGACAGATTTTACCTGATATTTGACTAGACGTGTAAGCATTTTTGATCAGAGGACACAGTACGTTGTTTTACCTGTAAAATAATTTGCTAGGCCTGCATCGTGACTGTCGTCATCGGTGCTATGTTGAGTCGGTTTATCCCGATGGAGACATTTCAGCGCTGCTAGTACTGCTATATAAAATAAAAGCATGAATATCGACATTCGTTTTAAGCCAAAATGTAGCATCGCCTATAGACAGCACATGAAGTCAGCGACTGCAACGATCACATTGTGAGTATAACGACGTCTGTGTCTCGGCGTCGCGATAGCTAATCAGTATTCACTGAGGCCTGGGGCAATGGCGCTACCACCCTTCTGCATTTTAATGTCATGTTTTGCTGGCGTATCCAAAAAAAATCAAATAGATGCCGCGTTAAAAAAGTGAGAATCAGACATAAATAATGCCGATCGGACAAAGGGATGACGATTACGGAATCTATGCAGCGCCATCCGTCAAAAATTTAAGACCTTTTCTGGAAGTTCATAGCGTCGATGTAGGCATTCCCTAATGGCGCGCTAACTCATTTCTTCCAAAAAGAACTTGCATTTGCATTATTTGCATTATTTAAAAAAACGATCTCACAGTGTACATTTAAACACTGCTTTGTTGTCTCCCAACCGGTTACGCCACCGGTTCACTGCAATTGTACGCGAAAGGACGCGTCGAGAAGCAGTGAATGAGTGTATTCTAAAACGTGTGCAATCGCGTTCTTTTTTCGTCGTGCAAAGCAGTCCGAGTGATTTTTTGAATCACAATTGCCCGACGGACCGCTCCGAACGTCCCAAGTTCTTCAACTCACGTGGCGTGATCAGACGGCGAGCAGTGCAGAAGTTTCGGCAAATCTCGCCTCACGTAAGTAAGTAAGTAAGTAAAACGTAAATTTCTACACCACGAAAGTGCCTATCGGGCGGGAGACAGAGAAAGCCCAATGTCCACATGCATTTAGACGTATTTGCTTCGTGTACAAGAAAAGAACATTCGAGGAAGTCATCGGCTGCTGTTGTAAAGTCTTATATCAGGTCTTCTTCGATATCTTCCGCCAGTCCAAGTGCAACGTTTTCCAATCCCTGTCGCATCAACTGAAGCCGGCTTTCATGCTGCAAATATTCCTGATATTCTTCGTATTCGTCGCGAAGCACGTTGTCATAGCGACGGATGACGATATGTCGGTTGTACAGATGAAATCCTTCGCGCACCAGGTACTCCACTGCCTCTGCGCAGTTCACCTTCACCAGCCAGCGATTATCCAAACCCTGTAGAAGAAAACAAGTAATGCGTCATTTTTCGATTACTAAAAATTGTACAGTAATTTTGTTATTATTGCTGACGACGTTAGGCTATACTTCTGTGTACGAAACGTTTGCTGGAAATGTCATGCAACACTTATATACATTTCTATTTTTGGCCGACTTAAGTCGAGCCTTTGGTACGATGTGTCTGTCTGTCTTCGTTTGTCGTTTGTATTCAGTTACGCATGTATTGTGGCTAAACGGCAGGTCATACCGAAAAACCTATTACACGGTTAATTAGTCACGTGTGGCGGCTTTTCGCACGCAAAATTTCCATGATCAATTTTAAAGGAATATTTTTAAATTTAGGGTTGAACAGAGGTGGGGTAGGAACAATGCCCGTTTTTTTCAACCGACAAGTCACCGTATCTCAAAAAAAACGGTGAGAGATGAGGCCAAGGTTGTTATTGATCGCTAGTAGAAAGTTGCATATAAGCCCTTTTAAATGACACGAAAATCAGCGACCGTGGAATACATTAAAGGGTCATTACGCACTCTGCTATGCCAATCTTGCGGTATTGTGGTTAAACGGTACGTCATAGGTGTCGGCGATAGTAGGCCTACTTTTGGATAGGGGGTGACAAGTAAGTTCCTATAAACTGTCAGTAGTAACCATGTCGATATCTGCAGCGACCGAAAGTTGGATATATGCGGTACGGTTGGCCCATCTTAGCGACAGCTGGGCTTTTTGCCTACTGTGTTATTGTGTTTTATTTGCTTTAATTACGAATCAAACATTGTGAACACGTTATGTGACTGTCTTTGATCAAGTGACAGCTCTGCTGCAGTTTTGTCGCTAAAATAGGCTAGACGAGAAAGATTGCCGTAATGATATAAATTTCGGTTCATTGAGACATATCCAAAACCCGAGGAAAAGAAATTAGAAAAAACGTACAAATGAAGTAATCAAGAACAGAATAAAACTTCGAAGAAATGTTTACACATGCACATACCCGAGTTCCGTGAATGGTGTTACGGTCAACGAATTGTATCGTTTTAACACGAGCACCTTCAACCGCTTTTAATTGTTGCCTGACCATATCCAGCACGTAGCGGTGAGTAAGAAAAGTGCTGGGGAAGTGAAAGCAAACGATCATCGGCTGTTTCTCCGGGGGTGCGTCGAACTTAACGACAGCTCGCTGGATCATTCCTTTACTGATGCCAAACACTTTCATGCCGTTCACCGTCGGACTGATTTCTTTAGGACCGCTGTATCAGCATCAGCACAAAACATCACAGTAGCCTACACGACTTAAATTAAAAATCGCCGGCGGATACAAAAGCAGTTGGCTTGGAAGGGGGAGAGCATGGCAAACGCGGTAAGCAAGTAAGTCGTCTGCAATGGTAGCGCGCCATGTATCACAACAGAAGTCTGAATCATAACAGTAGCAGTTAGTCGATGGCGGTGTTGTGCGAGAACAGACGAGTCTTGAGATGTCGTCAAAAGGTGTTGGAAGTAGTAGCGCGCCACAAGCCTATAATGGGGGTCTGGGGCTTCTGGAGAAGCCAGAAGCATAGCCACTGGTCATGAGTGAGGAGCGAATTAAACCCCCTGAAGCTGAAAACGTTTTGGCAATCATATGCATCATTTTTGTATGATTTCTGCATAAAATATTTCATGTTTTGTTTAAATATTTTCATCATGTTCACATGCTACTCCAGTCTCCAAAGACGCACGTTACCGTATTGGTCACGCACCGGGGCCGGAATTGGCCTCCTAGATCCGCCATTATCAAGAATAAAAAATTTTTAGGTTTTGCGATAGGCCTAGTAAGCTTACCGTTGGATAGGGCGATGACGAGTTTCTACAGGGTGCCCTATAGTTTTTCGCTGATTTCTCAGCAACCGTTTGGAATTTTAATTTGAAATTTTACAGCTTTATTTAGTAAAATTTTTTACATCTAAATGCCAAATAACATATGAATCTGTTGAAAAACGACAAAGTTATAAACTTTTTAACATGGCCGCCTACCGATTTTTCAGCATTAAAATGTTTAAGATAAAAATGCTATTTAATTTTTACAAAACCGGTTACCACATTAGGCCTACTGCTAATGACGTCAAATTGACGTTTTGATAAACAGTAACTTATTTTTTTATAAGTTATCAATGCAATGTTAAAGGGTTACTGCAAGCTTAAAACAGTCTAAACAATCGCCGAAATCGAGGAAGCGCTTCAGGTTATCTGGGGCAACCTAGCTGCCACACGGACCGATCGACAAGGCTGTGAAAGACTTATCAAATTAAGCGATTGAAAGCTTGTTTGTTGTAGCTTGGAGCTGGCAGTGGAGACTTCGAACATTCGCAGCGACAATGGAATTTTGGCGTTTGTTCATTAGTTAGTTAACTATGTTGTTTTAACGATGCTATTGAATTGTTGTTGCACTTGTACAGTTTTTAATCCTGAAAAATCGGTAGGCGGTCATGTTAAAAAGTTTATAGCTTCATTTTTTCAACAGAATCTTATTTACTTGGCAGTTCAGTGTAGAAGATTTCAGTAAATAAAGCTGTACAATTTCAAATTAAAACTCCAAACGGTTGCTGAGAAAACAACGAAAAACTGTAGGGGCTACTTTTTTGCCGCAACCTGCATTAACTGTCAAAGTAACCATGCAACGGCATGGCCGCAATTTTGAGTGCAAAGTAGCCGTCACCCATGTGTGCCGAATTACCGTGTCGTGTCTTAGCGTTGATTGTAGCGTTCGATACAGCAGCGTCACCACAGCGAGTATGGGACTTCAGTCACTGTGGGAAATCGCTTTTTTCCGCGACCGGATTCACCGGAAGTCGGACGCTGGCCTTCGAATATAAGCGGTACGGTCGACCCACCATGGCGGCAGCTGGGCTTCTTGTTAGTTTGTTTTTAAAGTTCTACGTATTGAAAAAAACTGTTTGCTTCTAGTCTGTAATGACGCAGTATCTTTACTTTAGTTCTTATTGGTACTATTTTCGTCATGTTTTCAATTTGTTCGACCCCCGACCCGCGGTTCTACTTTTTCACCGGCTGCAACCCGAAGCAAAGAATTTGTTTTACTGTAGGTCTAACTGACCTGGACGTGGACTCCGTGGATTTAGTCGCTGACTGCTTGGCTTTGCGGCTGTCCATAGTGACATTCCGATCAGAACTTCACAATCTGCATCGAACACGTTATAGTCATTCATTGTCTGAATTTTCTAACAGTTCGACGGTGCTGAGGTAATCAGGTCATCTATGAACTGTTCTTACTACAGACTAAGTAGTCGGGCTACATTTCCTATTTATATGGCTTACTCCTCTTTAGTCTTTAGGCCTAACTTTGAAAAGTTCCAAGTGAGTTCATTAGCCTAGAAACTTTGTTGCATCATGCGCAATATAAATTTATTGTGTACTACAGTGCTGCTATTATTGTATTATCCGCTTTAATTACACTTCTGCGATTTTCATTTCGTTCCGTGCGAAACATTGGCCGACAATAGGTCTCTAGGGCCTACTTTGCACGATCGCGATGTGAAAATAACGTATTTTATAACATGCCGGATTGCCGGAATACTTACTAATTATGCTCTTCACAGATGATGATCGTCTCTGTAGGTTGCAGCATCTGAACGCCAGTGTGATTTAGCGCGATGCTGTTATTTGCGCTACGGCAACTGTGCCATGATTGCGTGTACGCACGTGCTAGGCTACTGTATCAAGTAATCGAACCTGCTGGCATTGGTCGACACGTTGCACCACGCTAACAGGTGTCTCATACGCCATCGCTCTTTTAATAATCTAACAGCAAGATATGACAGTGGCGTAGACAAAAGGGGCCTAGGCCCCAAAATCTCAAATTTTTCGTTAAAAATATATACTACGGACTCAGAAAAACAATTAAAATTGCTGGCACCACATCTCATATTTTAAGGTTATAATGGCACCAAATTCGATTTCGGCTAGGGCTCCAGACCCCGCTATGGGAGCTCGCAGCACTCCTCCAAACCCTCTAGCTGGAATCTAGGGGTCCTACTTTTAAGGAAAGGGAAAGAAATAAAAAATAGACGGGAGAAAAGGAAAGCAAATGGGAGAAAAGGAAAGGCAGGTTAATGAAGGCGAAGCCTCAATTCACATTTCTGTCTACGCCACTGAGATAATGATTGTATTGAGAACGTTGTCGGGGAAACCTGACGTCGACGTGTGGAGCTCTGCCATTGCATGACTAAAGCTCAAAAAGACAATGATTAGTTGGCAGTCGATATCATGTCACGTCGACCTATCATGACGCTTCAAATCACAGGATAATTAATTGTGGCAAAAGAGTGAAAAGACTGAAAAGAGCTCAGCTGCAATAGTGTTTTGGCTGTCGCACTTCGTTCAAAATTTTGATGTCCCTAAATATCATGCGTATCAGGTCTGTTTGGGGGCCATCTAGAAAACATTTTTGGGATTTGCATTGGTGTTGCGAGTCTCTTCCGGCATTTCAGTCTCATAGAGACAGTTAACGTGACTGAGCACGCGTCGCGCATAGGAATGGAAACTATTTGATTTTACGTAATTTCTGCACTTCATGTTCTTATAATATTAAAAAGCTAAATGTTATCATTTTATGTGTCAATGTTCATTGCTATAAAAAGACTGACTTGACTGATAGATCACCGCGCTATAGCCGGTATAGGCGACGTGGCTTGCGACTATGGCGATCGCAATTTTGCGGAGACTGTCGACAGACAGACAGACAAAAAACGCAGCCGACCACAGACACGTTGTCTGACAACAATAATCGCTGATAGCAAGACAAGTGACATTGGGTGAGATCAAGCTTAGGTAAGACTTTGATCAAAAACCACGTTACCAATGGATTCGGTTATGTGGTTTCCTATTCGTGATGAACGCCTTAAGTTGTCGGTCGGACTGACGACTAAAACTACGCAATATCAGATGCAAAAAAAGAAATCTGAGCTAATGCTCATGAGAGGCGCGAGAGCCTATAGCAGTTCCTGTTTGCATGTAGGCCTAATCTTGGTCTATCTCCATCCAATTCGTCGCAATTCACTCTTTAGCAGCCAAAAATTGCCAAAAAGCACCAAAACCCCTATTTTTGGGATTCAAGGTCACGGTCATCAATGTTGATATTCCTAAGAAGCTCGTCGCCAGAGCTTGTTATGACAAGCAGCATATATGTGCCTATCTGCAACCATTTACACGATAGACAAGCCAACAGAGGATAAATAACCACTTTTTACAGGGGTACCCCTCTTTGACACCCACGTGCGCAGGCCTCCTTGAACCTAGAGGGTCCGGACTTGGACTGCTAAAATCTGCATTCAATGCTGAACATTTCATACGCAGGTAGTCTTGGTCTATCTCCAGCCATTCGGCGCAATTCACTCTTGAAATGCGTCACAGCCCGAAATCGCGGGGTTCAAGGTCATTCAAGATCATCAACGTTGACATTCTTAAGAAGCTAGTCACCAGTGCTTGTTATGATAAGCAGCATGTCTGTGCCTAGCTGACCATTTTCACGCTAGACGACACAATATCGGTTATATAACGTCTTTTTAGGACTGGTGCTCCTCTTTCACGCCCTCGTTCGAGGGGACCCCCTCACCTAGCGGCATGAAATGTGGTCACGAAATACTAGAGACTCTAGGCTATCATATGGTGAAAACCAGAACTTTCTATCTCACCTGCGCTTGAATCGGTACCGGGTCGTGACAGACGGACGAACAGAATTACCATAGCTAATACGCGCTATAGCTATGCTGGCTCTCGCACGTAACAACACTTTACAGCATTAGACGAAATGCATGTACATAAACAAACAATTGCAGACGTGTGCAAAAGTCTACAAATCCACTGTAATGTCACGTTACTGAGAAAGAAAAGCATCAAACATCAAGCAAGGTGGATATCTTCATCATGGTCTGGCGTATTCAGTGAAGCGTTAGCCATGTAACATTCAATTACGGTACGGTACTAAGAATTTTTTGCCTAAGCCCAACGTAAGAATGCTCAGCATACTTATTTAAAGGCTAAGTTGCATCATTAATATGTAACTGTTATAAAGCGTTAATTGGCTTTATCAAATGTTAATTTGTCAATATTCATTAATCTTTTGATTGCTAATACATCTTAATACCCTAAAAATAAAATTCAAACTACTCAACTTTCCCTTTTCACAGCTTCAGCCATTTTCGGAACTGTGACGTCACTTGCAGCAGGGTTGCTTGCTAACTATCTTTATTGCCTTGAGGTCAAATGCATCTTAATTTACAGCAAAATGGCCTCAAAAAAGCCAAATGTTTCAGCAATAGTTAGCCTACTAAAAATTACAATAATTTAATTTTATACAGATCAACGTAATTTCTGACGTCACATGCATCACTACTTGTGCTATAAATCCGACATTATTCTGAGTAAAACTGACGGGTTTAGTATGTTTTTAAATGCAAATGTCAGTTTGTCAACCAAACGTACTGAACATGACGTCATCAGTTATTGTGGCACGTTCAGGTGCATTCGGCTGGCACAAAATATTTTTCTTCAAAGTACTTCAAAGCAATGTTTTGTTACAATTGATCAGCGTATTACTAATTGTGTTACATTCTACAAATATTTAGCCAATATCGTTTCTTCACGTGACTTGGCCTTTAACTCCAAAAAGCAATACCGGGGTATGCCATGTGCACAGCTGGATAGTTATTTAACATTACAATCGTCAAACAAATAATTATCGGCATAGCTACGATTTTCAATGTCAACTGACTGAACTGAATCTAAAGCTTTAACCGTGACCCAGCCCAAAAGCCTTTGATCCAATCTAGTTGTTAAAGGTGTGAAAAACAACTGCTGTTTTTATGTAATAACATTAGTATCTACATGGTCAAACATCGAGACTGAAATGATCAAAATAACTAACAAGATGGGTGGTACGTGACTCGCAGACCCAATTCCAACTGTGAGGTATTAAGCTATAGACTACAGTGTAATCAGAGACGAGCAGCAGCTGCTAATGCAGCAACCTGTAGCCTATACTCAATGCAGATACGAATCGCAAGAGCCAAGATGATGAGAAAGTCATCGATGAGACCAAAGATTCCGAGCAGCATTTCAGGAATGAGGTCAAACGGAATCACGAGATAAATGACGGCAAGGAGTGAAAATACGACGAAGCGGAATCTAAACATCCATTCAATGCCACTCCGAGAGAACACGGCCGAGACACAGTGACGCAGCAATGCAGGCACATCACGAGCTGACTGATACCACTGCAAACAGACCAATAATCATCACTTTAATCACACAGCAGCACTGACATGACATGACAGCTGCAAATGTGTACACTACAATGCAGGGTTTATGCAGTGTACAAAATATATACCATATGTAGTTACAATGAAAAGAAGTAAATGACAGATTGTAAGTTCATATTTAGTTGAAGAATGCACGAGCAATAAAATTTCTTTTATTGAATTCGTGTTTAACAGTTGGTTCATTGTGACGAATTACGGAGGACAATGAATGTGGTCTATACATTTAGTTATGCAACTACAGAAATAGACGTTAATAAATTTTTTTCAGTGTGCTTTTCAGTCTTGGACAACAAAAATGACACATGGCCTGTGTCTGTTCGAATAATTCACTTTTCACAGACCAAGACTGAACAGAAATTAAAAGTAGCAGATACACCTACCAGTATTCATGTTTAGACAAGCATTGATAAAGTTAAGTTATTTGTCTAAATGAATTTTTTTTAATTAATTTGCTTTGCTGCATTTGCCATTTCAACTGAAGAAAAAATTCAACGTTCAACTAAAATAGTTAAGAACACACTGCTGTTTCGCAGTGCCACATTTTAATAGGTGTTTTTTAATATGTCTCCATGTTTGTACTATAATTTCAATCTCAATCAGTCTTATCCTCTGGCACTGCTGGTCTGCTGCCTTAACTCAATAAAGCTGATGGCCTATAGTATCAAATCGAAAACGTTGCTTACAACTTTCTCACATACAATTGTGACAATTCAAACAACTGAAATACAGTAGCATCAGTGGCAATAGCCATAGTCACAATATCAACTAGCACAAGAGTAGCATAAAATTCATTTAAGTAAGTAAACTTACTGACTGCGGTTGAGCAGCAAACAATGTATTGTATCTGTTGACATTGTCAATCAGTTGTTGTCGCTCTGTTGAAGGTGTGTGACGTTCAGTATATGTAAACTCATTTAGCAGTATGATCACCTGAAACAACAGGTAAGACAGTAAAAATGGCAGCTGAAATGACAATACTAACAAAGCTGCAAATTGTTAAACATTTTCCAGCATTTTTGAATGCTCATACTGTGGCGTATATCTGTGCTTAAAACAATAATTTTAAAAAATCGGCAAACTTTTAAACGAATAACAATAGCTTTCCAAACCAAAAGAATTAGACAACAGATTTTTTATAATCATTACTGATGAAGGACTTATAATCACTAAAAATTCTAAACAACTGACAGTAGCATAATGATAAAACTATAATACTGCCATTACAATTATAACTACTGCCACTAATACTACTTTCGTTTCGTTCAACTGGACTACATATCTCAAGTTACTCTAGGTCAATCTAAGTCTTAAAACAAGAGCCAACTACTGAAATTACTGCAGCAGTTTTTTTACAAGCTCAATGGTCTTTCTGCTGCCAGCCAGTTAGCCAGCAATGTCAAAACACTAAAGAAACAGAATTAAACTAGCATCATCCTTTAAGCATACATGCATAAACAAGGATCAGCAATATTTCCAAAATTAAGATAATAATGAGACTTGCACGAGTGACCTGAACTTTATTGCTGTAGCAAAACTGCAAAATGCTCCATATAGTCATACAGTCTTGTTTTAATCCTCTTATATTCAGTTTATTAAATGAAGAATGTACAATGCAAAAGATATCTTGTTTTAAACATTATAGACAATGCAATGGAATAAAAATTTCTTCAACAGGCAGAAAAGTGTTCCACGCTAGTTAAAATTATTCAGCCAAAAACTACAATAAAACTACTAATACAATACTGATCTGAAATAAAAGCTAAATCTCTAACACAAACTGGGAAATATATGTCACATGTTTTTAATACTGTACACGTGACACAAATATAGGTCAGAAAGTTGTATTACAAATTTTATCTTTGCAGTGTTTTCTGAAAGCTGTTGTACCGTATCTCAGAATGTACGAAAATGAGACAAAGAATTACCTGTCGACGACACATTGGACAAAGCATAGGACCGTCCCAGTGCCGTGACTGCCAGTACGCCACAATACAGTTGCCTGGTAACAACAAATACCATGCACCTTTTCATTCTCTGGTCAGTATTTGATCACAAATTCATCAACCTGCACTACTGTAACCTATGGCTGGCCTTCAACAACACTCACTATACAGCAGTAGCTGGTATATATTGTTTATATTAAATCAAAGTACATACAAAAAGTAATTGTTGGTTTAGATGGTAACGTTGTTCAGTGGTATTATGGTATTAAGTTAATCAACACTGAGCCTAGTGAGTATTTGGATGGGTGACCATCGGCAGGCTGTCTGCGAGTAAACCAATGAACTAAAACCATCTCAATATGTGTAACCAGCCACCCAGGTCAACGAAGCCTAGCCATCCTCCATGGGTAAAAGCAATGGGTACCAGCAAAAGCTGGAATGTAAACAGGCACACCACATGATGCACTAGCCCCATCCATGATCTCCATAAACCGGTGTCTGGCCAAGGGCTAAAGAAGTGGAGATCGGTGCTATGGGCTGTATGGCTTGAGAAGGACTGCACATTCACAATTGTGTACACATACTGTAACAAATTAGCAATTAACCAAGTATATTGTATAATATCTTATTCACCAGCTACAAAGGCAATTACATAGCACTAAAAATGCACAATGTAAATTTTCAAAACTACCGTAAAACTGTTAATACAAGCCAGGTCTCATATAGTAGCTGGATCTCTAATACAAGCCTGAGGTCTAAGTGAGATGTTTTAATAAAAGCCGGGTCTCAAATAAAAGCCGAGTATCCAATACAAGCCGGGGGTCTAAGTCAAATGTTCTAATAGAAGCCGGGGGCTTCTATTAGCAGTTTTATGGTAATTCACTCTATAAATTATAAATGCCTGTCAGTTACATAAAGTGCATTCATCTCTAACACTGTAATACTGTTTTCCAGTGCAAAACATTTATTGTATCATAACAATCATCATGACCTAAACTGTACTTATGTAACAGTAACTGTTTGACATAAACCCTGTACAGAGCAGTGTAAGCAATATCAATATTGTACAGCTTATAATACTGTAATTAGCTACATCATTACCATTTTTCTTTTCTGTTAATTTTCTGTTTTCACTATTTGTCTTTAACTAGGCTGACTATCTGCCAGTTTTAAGTGTTATCGATATGAACACATCTTACCACAAAAAAGGTGGCCGCAGTTAGTTTTGACCGCAAACCGAGGCTCTGATATGCAGATCGGACATTCTGGCTCGGTTGCTGTTTGGTTGCGTTCAGTAGCACCATGTGCAGCGGTATGCCGTTGCCGAGTTTGTTCCATCTGCACTGTCAATTATATATGTAAAACATATTCAGCAATCTGTAATAACGAAAATAATCATTATCAAAATGGTTTCTTGTCAAACTGACAAATAATCCAGTGACATGATACAGACTGAGTGATAGTAATAACTGTTTTAATAAAGTACAGAAGATAAAACTAGCTAGAACAGCTAGATACTGGTAAATTAAATGTCAACGTAAATGTTATCTATTCAGAATCTCGGATTATTATTTTAGCAGTAATCTAATAATGGTCTAAGTACGAAAATCTATATAAACACCACAACAGATATGCGTGGTTTCGATTTCATTTTCGACTACAACCGCCGCCATATGTGTAGGTAACGAATACTAACAACATTAACTTGAACAAGCTAAACAAATGAAATCTTAAATTGCCGTATCAAACGTAGCAGAGTGACCATCTGTTTATAAACTGCGTAAATTACGTCGGGGAAACAATCTACGTCTGGAAAAACCCACAGCGGCGGTCTGTTGCCATGGTTGCAATCACCACTGAGCGCAATCCACGTCAGCCTACATGGTAGCCCCTACATCGTGACAGTGAGTCAGAAAAAACGTGGCACTGAACTCTGGTCTATATTATCGCCTGATATTGGTCTATTTTCAGTAATCAAAATCGAAAATATAAAAATCAATTTGTAATTCCTTATCTGAACAGAGATGCATAGAAATCGACTCTAGTTGTGGAATCTATGCTGACTATACTGCTCGAGTGCTCGAGCGAGTTGATTGTATGGAGATAAGAGTCCACTCAAGTAGGCCTAATTTCGCTCAGTGCTGCGCTGTGACAATCAAATTGTCTCGACTGTCAATGAAGGCGTCCGCGTTAACAACTTGACGCTGACAGTGTCTCTGATCCAGCCGCGACGGACTGCAAGATGAAGTGACAACGGCACATGCGGCGAAAGCAGCCAGTTCACCGCAGTCGGCAAATTTGCACCACGTCATCTCAACACATCCGTCTGCTCGCCCGACTAGCACTTCTGAGTCCCAGAGCGACGGCTAGATGTCGCCAATACCCCCTGAATATCTGCCTGTCTGTCTGTCTGTCATGCTGGAGCACTGTCCATCACTGATAATGTGATCGGTTGATTTATGGCAACTGTGCCACTGTGGAGTGAGTGTGATGTGGTTTTGCTCACTATGACTTCACGGTAACTGTGTGCCAATAATGCCATGCTATAAAAAGAAGCAATGGCGTCAACGCACTATAGGCTTATACATGCTGCGTTGGTAAAACGCGAAATCGTTGATCGGTACTGCCTCTGGTAAATCGTAATTAGGCAATCGCAAGTCTGGCTGGGAGATAGAGAAGTTTTTTGTCATATAACTCAGGCAAAAAAACAGTCACAATTTCAAACAACAATGGATTTCAAACCGCCAAATCTTTCCTTCATCGAGGGTCAAGGACCCTCATCTAACACAATGTGTCATTGGACTTCGCAAGTATACTGTGTAGGCCTACCTGCCAAATGGCATGCGAATCCGTCGAACGATTTAAGTTGGATGCACGAATGTGACAGACTGCAGACGACAGACGACAGACCACGCTACGGAGAAAATGGTGGCTATAGCCGAAATCGCTTGTAGGCCTACTAGAGCGATTTCGCTTCAAAACAACTTTGCTATGGCTGATTTTAGTTTTAAACGGTATTTTTTGTGTGTTTGTGACACGTGTGATAACTAGCTATAAGTTGACTAGTTCTAATGCGGCGATGCTGACTGCCTTGCGTGGTAGCAGGGCGCGCTATGGCGCTAAGCATTATAGTTAGTCGCCACTGCATGGTCGCTGCAGAGCGTTGCCTTGGCTGCAGTGCACTACGCAGCAACAGTCGCTGCAACTTTGTACGACGCTAAACCGCACTTGTTGCCCGCCCACTACGCTCAACAGCTTCGCTTTTTTCCCAGTCGGCGAAGTGATTCTCTACAGGCCTATCGTAGACTGCGACAACAGACGTCGAGGCGTGACACACACTGTAGGCTGTACTAATTGATACAGACGCTCGGCTGCTGACTGTTGGCGTTAAACGCATGAAGAGATTTTGCCCTGGCCTCTCAGCTAGCGCTCAGCTTATACTCGTATCTGAACGATGACGTCGCAACTTCACCTACAGTACGTCTTGGTCATCGTCGTTCTTGCGACCAGCAGCCTTCAGGCACTTGACAGCGATACGCAAGGTCTGTAATTAATCCTAAAAGTTGCCCTAAATGGTCGCCCAACATTATTCTGATCTCAACGCAACCGTTAAACTCTGTACAATTTGGGTGGGGCAAAAAGTAGCACCCTTTTGCATAGATGTAAAAACGTTTTTACGCTTTTTATTTTTGCCACGTTTTTACGTTTTTTAAACATTTTTTAATTTTCTCAACGTTTTTAAAAAATTTTTCAAAAAACGTTTACCAAAATTTGCAAATTCTACCGAGAACGTCGAGAATGGCTTTCAAACAAACAAACAAATTAATAGGCTATAGTGGTGGTAGTTTACTTACTTAGTCTAGTGATACGCGGTTTTATGACTATACGGTTGAATTGAAATTGAATAAAATTTTATCTCTTTCTTTAGTTCTAGCTGTACTGCAATTATAGCATTAGGTTTTGGGCAAAAAGTAGAACAAATTAAGGCTAACGTTTTTTATCAACGTTTTAAAACGTTTTTTAAAAATTTTTGCCACGTTTTTACGTTTGTAACGTTTTTTTTTATTTTTCTGGAACGTTTTTACATCTATGCCTTTCTAGTATACGAGTTTCCTCTTTTTTGTGAGATGGATTATATTTTTCAATTTCTCTTGATTTACATAGGCCCTATTGACGTCGTTAAATGACCTTTTTTGTCTGTCGATATGAACAAGTTGCGCATGTTTTCATTTCATTACGAATCGCTATGATTGGAATAACTAACGGTGAACGCAGTTTGATTACAATCTGTATGTGGAGGGACATTTGAATACTGGAATAATTCTTTAAAAAATGTTTTAAACTAAATATGCACAAACTGTACATTTAAAATGTTAAAATTGTTTAAACAATATAGCTACATGTTTTACAGTTTCATTACATCGACGTAATTGAAAAGGTTGTCAGTTTTTTGGCCTATTAGGTATCTTGGCGTGTTCGCATGAGCTGTAGGGCTATACGCAGTATTTCTGCCGGTAAACCTATAGTCACTGTATCGCCGCCAACTTGGATGACCTTAGCCAGTATCGTATCGGCTAAAGCCGTCCAAGTCAGCGGTCGGATAAATAGCCGGCCCGGGTAGGACCGGATATGTATCCTGTTGGTTGCCAGATAAATATACTGTGCCTAATTTTTAAGTCCGTGACCAGCTCCTCTCACGTCGAAGACTGGAACAAAGTGGGTTCACTCCGAGCCGCTCAACTGTTGATCGCATCATTACGCTGAATACCCTTATCC
>Ga0209671_1001725_pt1 | contig 18869 bp, 11 predicted proteins | sample WorMetHERISLAND2_2_FD_187401 | JGI IMG/M metagenome (GOLD analysis project Ga0209671, IMG submission 187401) | Marine gutless worms symbiont microbial communities from Max Planck institute for Marine Microbiology, Germany - Olavius geniculatus... | ecosystem: Host-associated > Annelida >...
CCCCTCCCCTTTCCATCCCTTCCCTTTTCCTATTTTTCCTTTTTCCTGCCCCCATTTCATCCTCTGTCTCTCTCTTCTTAAAGCCAACTAGGGGGTCTGAGGGAGCGCTGTGAGCTCTCCCAGCAGGGTCTGGGGCGGAGCCCCAGCGAAAATTAAATTTGGTGCATTTTAGCCTTAAAATCTGACATCTGGTGACACCATTTTTTCTGTAAATTAATTGACCAAAAAGTTCTAAAAAATTGACTCATGGGAGCAGGGAATTTTAATAGAAAATTTATAAAATCACGTCGCCGACTTTCATGACTTGTGTCCACGACTTTCCCCGCGAGGAAGTTTCGGTAAAAGTCGACGTAATGGAATTTGGGCTTAACGGAACAAATTTTTTTCTTTGCTTAGCGCGGTGCGACTAAAAAGAACGGGGCCCTAGGCCATGGTCTCTGCCTATGCGGTAATCCGGCCCTGACTACAGTAACGTTCATACTCTCATTGGACGTTTGCGGTTGAGGAGGTTCTCCGTCATCTTGAACACCGCTGTCTTCATCACTACTGTACGCTGCCCCTACCGGCTCTGCAAACAATGACAGCGCATTTTAGTATGCAGAACCACGTTTTACGCACGGGTTCTACATCTAATCAGCTTCAGTTATGCACACATAGGCCTAATGCTAAGAGCAACGACTATTTTTAACGCACCGTAGGCCAATAGAACGCAAATCGTTATCTGAGCGTCTCTGATATAATGTTTGTAAAGAAACGATCGAAAATTTTGTACATTTATAATCTAAATCTTCGACGTGTACTTTCTATCATAATGACCGTTAGGCGAACTGGTAGTCGATGTTCTTTTTTCTGTCATAAAACTGCAACGTGAATAAACTCCAGAAGCAGAAAACGGACAAACCTTCGACAATGGTCAGTGGAATGATCGTGGCATAGAACAGCTTATTTAGCCACCTGCAACACACAACGGTTACCCCATGGTTACTGTCATGTATGATGCAGATGACAAAAACATTTTTTTAGAATCTTGCAAAACAAAAAAAAACAAATAAACGTTTGCAAAGACAAAATCAATTACACAGAGCAAAGAACGACACGAAAAAATTACTGACCACAAAATACTAAACTTGTACAAAAACATTTTTTTCTCGTACCAGAGGAGTATTATGCATGAATAATTTGATTTATAGCTAAACAGGGTGGCTGGCAAATCGTACTTGAGCATGTCTTCTCGACGGTCCGAAGCAAATACAAAGGTTCCTATCGCGTCGTGCCGAACTCTGAACGCACTGCAACCCAAAAAGCAGATGTTAATTGGGTAGAAGACAGAAGCTGCATAACATTGTTCAATGTTCGTTTCAATCAACACAATATTACTATTGTTTAGCAAATAACAAAAATAGTGTTACAAAGCTGCTTGCCGCGCTACCAAAATACTGCCACAGCGATGCAAATAAATTTAGACCTATCTTTGAATAAAATTATAGGTTGAAATAACAACCAATAATTTGTAAAACAAGTCAACAAATTACAACGCTTATTTTCGTCTACCAATAATAAAATTTATTAATGTATATTACTAAATAAAAGTTGTAATTTGATTAGTTTTTTTTACAGCTTATTGAGACAAACACATACTATTTGTTAGTACTTTCGTTCTCGACTGGTGACGCGATGAAACCGGGAAGATGAAACCGACCAATGTAGCTGTCGTCCTAGCATACATGTAACAGACATTCAACTGTAAAATACCAATTTATTCTCCAACTGTAACAAGCAAGTCGCTTTGCACTTGCAGCTTACGACTTAATGTTTAGTTTTTGCAAATGAATATTTTCAGTCTAAACTGTGTCTCAAAAAAAGATCCCCGCGACATTATCGATTGTAACTTGAAAAAGAATCAACATATTTTAATAGTTTTAGATAGAAATATTGCTGACACAAGTGACCATTAAATAACCATTCAAGTTGTTATCTAACATCTGTTTATTTTTTCAAGTTACAATAAAAACTTAATAATTTTTTAAAACACGACGTAGTTACATTTACTTCTCATAATAAATGCATCAGAAATTCACAAATTAGCAAACTGTTGATTTGTTGAAATCATTTTGATATTACTAAACTATTAGTTAATTGATAAATTAACGATTAATTAATTATTAATTGATTAATTAACTATTAGTTCATTAATTAATTTATTTATTTACTATGTGTTAAGTCATTCACTGCAACAGTGAAGTATTGCAAATGCGGGAAAGTCACTGCAAAAAGGCACGACCGCACAGAACGGATTTAGGTCTTAAATCTACTGAAAAAATAAGAACTAAACTAACGATGAAAAATATCAGCAAAAGTTCATTCTTAGCACACACAATGCTTCGTTCCACTATAGTCGCACATGAGACTAGCAAAGTTAGTACCTACGTCTTAGGACACTGAGAAATTAATACACACAACAATAACTTCGTGATCACATACGCTCGGCTGTTTGTAATAGTAGAGGTTTTTCTTGACCAGCACGAACCAGAACTTGTCCCACTTGCTTCGCAGCAGTGAGAAACCGGCGTCTTTCTTTTTCATCAGCAGCCAACCCTGACAGTCGCCGCCGCCAAGGTCTTTGCACGAGATGCGTCGGTGCTCTTCTGTTGTTAACATTGCAAACAGCATCACCAGTACTAGCATCGCACGCAAGAGATTTATCCTTCCACATTCCGTCTCCTTACTTCCTTTCCTTTTTACATTTACTCTAGTTCTTTTTTTATTCTTTCATTCTGGTCCTCTTTTCCTTTTTTCTCATCGCAGCTGGATTAGAGTGAATGCTGTAGTTACACAAATAACATGTTAAGTTGTTCATTTTTCTGAGACGAAGATAAACCGTTTAACTTAAGTTTCGCACCCATGTTATTGCAACTATGCGGGGATAATGCGGTAAGCATGTTTCACTGTTGCAGTCAACGGAAAGATATAAGAATGATGTGGACCGCAAAAAGAGGAAATATAGCAAACACCGTAGGCCTAATATTAAACGTCAACTCACAATAAATGCCGTGCGTAAACGCATTCTACAGTTTGTTGTAACAGTAAGTTTAGGAAAATATTGAACTTACTCGTATTTGATTTCATTCTACTTGACGTTTTCCCGCGCATAATGACTTGTGACACGGACTGTAATAAACAATACCACAACTAAATTACACTTAAGTCAATCAATCATCAGTCGGTAACACTTACTACGTAATATACCATATAGGCCTAGCCCTTAAATCAACAGATGTTTTTTTCATAGCCTACTGCTTTCGAGTTTTGTCTATGTATTTCAGAACGCTCGATTTATAGGCAGACTTCAAAAAGTCAAATTTCAAAGCGTGACGTTGCACCAGCGACGGATAAATATGTTTTTAGTTTTTCATTTCAATTTATTTGAAGCTTAAACCGTTAATGTAACCGTGCAATTTACATACTGCCAGAAAATACCTATGTAGGCCTAAAGGCTGCATTTATGCTTTGTCTCTTCTACAATAACTTGCAAAAGTAGCTCACCGTCGTTAAAAGCGCTTGACAGTATAAACCCGAAACTCATCTTGCTATGTGCAAAGAATCTAGGTTGCCTAGACTTCACGACGAGTTCACGTAGCTCTAAAAGAAGACTAAACGACTGTCAGTTATAACATGTGAGTGAATGGCTGAGTGAGCAGACATTTAAGCGGTTCACACATAGACAACAAAATACATTAATACTACAATAAAATGTTGTATCTGATGTAGTCCAAATCTGCAGCAAAATTATAGGCCTACAAGTTCTCTGCAAGTATGTAGCGTCACGTTCAGCTCTGTGGCAAACAGTAAATGGAGTCGACGGCGATCGCTTTCCGTACTGTCGTTTTATTGTATTGCGAGTTTTATTGCACATGCGGGAATCCATTAGCGTTAATGTAGAGTGTTTAACGGCCAGATGCCATGTCAGTCGTAAAAAAGCGTACAGAGCGAATGCAGTGACTTGTCCATCCATGCGCAACCGATGTTGACGAAAATACTGCCGCGAAAGTCCCGTGTTTTGCCATCAACTGCAATTCTACCGGGTCTGCACTTGAATAAAAACTAAAGTCACGTTTAGAAGTACCTCGGTTCATCCGCAAAGAATATTTTGCTGAGAGTTACAGCAGACATAGGCCTGCGACAAACATGATCCTTGAGCACAAACCGAGCATGCCTATAGTGGCTTTTTTCTCCCAGCATGTCTATAAATGTGCACTTTTAACTCAATGAACGCAACAATAATAATAATGAAAGCAAACACAAATTAAACAGTTTAAACTAGACAGAATTCAGAAACTTATATGAACCTTCGCAAAAGACTATGCAATACGATACGGATAAAAACATTGCACTTGAAAAACTGCCAGATAGGTTCTTAGCTTAATATAGCCCATAAATCAAAAAGACCTGAAAATGTTTTAAATGGAAATAAGACGAGAGCAACTAAAGTAAAAGTACAGTTGTGTAAAACATAAAAAATACCAGAGACAAGTGGTTATAGAAAAAATAAAAAGCTAAAGTAAAAAAAAAACAAAAAGAGCAATAACGAAACTAGAAAAAACTAAAACGGGAAGAAAAAAACCGTGAGCAAGTCCAGGTAGGCCTATTCATGAAATCATCTTCTTCAGTAAAGCAGTTAGCATAACAGTACTGCTAACATCGACAATGACCAAATAAGAAATACCGATGTGTCAAATATTACAAATACGCAAAAATGTTAAAAAAACATTCTAAATCAAATCCGAGACTAGATCACCCTTACAATGTTAACATTCAAAGATAGATGACGGACGGAAGAAAAATCTCATTTAATAAAATTTGGTTAAAAATTGGGATAATTTGGTTTGCAACGTCACGAGCAAATGGACGCGAACGGATAACCTTATTGGCAAAAGCGACGTCGATAATAGCCACAGAATGTATTACCAATACAGCAAAAGGACAAAGAGAATGAAGGACATACGTTAGTGTTGTCCGGCGACGAGCGGATCGACCAGGCTGAAGTCATGGTAAACGTCATCAGTCGGTGGTCAATCATAACAACACCGTCATCAGTTTGTTTTCGTCGCTTCTGCGGAGTCGTGTGTTGATTATTGTCATAGATCGGCAAATCTGCGACATTACAAACAACACAGGTTATTATGCGGCCGTCTTAATAATCCGCATTAGGGGTTCTATCCGTCTGGCCGTATGTCTGTCCGTATGCCCAACAATAGGCGGCTTATATTACTATCAAGGTGGTCCTTAATTAAATATCTTCAATCAACCACAATGCTGTATAATATCTAACGCGTATTCCTACCTTCTTCTACGGTCAATAGATGCAAGGCGAAACGTCGACCACAGTGCAACAGTACTAGTTTACAACCGCGACGATCTGCATCGAGTGACCTGCTGAAACGCGTCTTCGTCTGCGCATTTCCGCATGAGCTGGCAGCTGGGTCCAAGTACACCTTGGACACTATGTTGATAGAGCCGCGGCTGTATTATATGCATGTTCTGATTATCTCGGCGTCGTCGCCATGCGTATAAAATCCCAGGTACAGCTACTTCACTAAAACTGTTTTAAACCGTCTTCGCCGCTTCTTCCAAGCGCTTCTGTTTGCTGTTGCATTTTCTCCACTCGACTTACGAGCCGACACGCGCTACAATGTTGAGTATAAGCTTGCAATAGAGATCGCCAGCTGTAAGTTGTAAGTTATATTGTAAAAGGTAAAAAGTAAAGGTAAAGGTAAAGGTCCGGTGCTTACTATAGCGTTTTTATATATGAGTCAGACTCGCGACCAGAAGCGCTCCACCATCTTGCATGAACTAATGATACCGCAGCCTCGTCGGCGAACAATTTATGGACCTGCGATTTGCACCTAGCAGACATACAATCAGTTACACTAGGCCTTTAGCCCGTAGTCCGTAAGCTAATACTCATTTCCCGTCCTACTGAAGGTAAGAGGCTAAGTTGAGCCGAGTAATTGTAAATTGCTGTAACATACACTGTAAGCAGCAACTGAAAATACTGTCACGACGGCGAGTAGTAGGGTGTTTACACGATCCTGCAAACGTTCGGCAAACTTCCAGCAAATGTATTCAAAATACACTTGAATTGCTGGACGTTTGCTGGATCGTGTAAACACCCCATAAATTATCGTGCTGGCCGTAGGCCTAATACGCTGATGCATCTGACGTTTTTTACCGCATGCAGCCACTCTGTCCGCAAGTTCTCGGAGTTCCAGATCTTACCGTAAAATAAATTAATACCACGTGAAACCAGTCAGTTGCTTTTTAGACCTAAAGACGAATTAACCGATAAGGCCAGATAATAGTACGAAAATGAATCAGTAAGATCTAACCTCAATAAATGCGATGCGCTGCCGATGTTTTTAAAAGCAATAGCCAGTTAATTCAACTGCGCTACGTGTATACAAAATCCGGATTGCATACGACAGCAGCTCAGCAGATGATAAACGGCTCGGCAGTTGTATCCGGAACTAGATTGACAGCAATTCGATACACAAAGTAGCCTACACACACAACGATATGCAGCACAGTATCTGACTAAGCCACCGCATAGAAACACACAGCTCGGTCCCTCCCCCACATTAACTAGGCCTATACTGACGTCATTGGCGCAAAAGTGCAAGCAGTTTTTCGTTTCCGCAACATTGGCATTTGAAAGCAGCATTGCCAGAATTGTTGACGAGCTACAGCTATGCTGTAAGCGTCTTTGGCACGGCTGTCGTCTATCGTCGTCCGTCCGTCTGTCTGTCGTCTGTCTGCAATAGATGTATTGTGGCTAAACTGTAGGTCGTAGGGAAATGTTTCTGCACGAATATTTAGCCCTGTGTTTTACATCTAGACGTGCAAAATTTCAGTGATCAATTTTAAAAAAAAAACATTTTCAAACTAGAAAGCAGTCATAGCCCGCACACCTCCGCCAAGGCAATGTTGTTCGCTAGGTGGCAGCACCATCTTCGGTTTTGCAGCGGTTTCTCTTATGCCCCATTGAAAGCAATGGTAACGAAAATTTCAAAGTGATCCAGAATCCAGGATTCCTTCCCCAAAATTAAATCACTGGTAGTTTGTGCCATGCCCGACATACCCTCAAAATTTCAAAAAGATCCGTCCGTAACTTTTTGAGTTATCTTGTTAAAAGAGAGACAAACAAACAAACAAACAAAGTCTGGCAAAAACATTACCTCCTTAGCGGAGGTAATTATTACTCTGTTGCTAACAAAATGTCACTTGCCTCAGGACTGAGTCTCGCACACCGCCAGTGAATAGTTTGAATTAACTAAAATAATCTAGTTGAACGTTTTAATTAGTAACTATTTTTAAAGTTAAACTGCTCTCATAACTTAAACTTTTTAAAGCTAGTTAGAGTCGTGGTTTAACTAAATTGTAGTTAAACATTTAATCAGTAATTTTTTTAGTTAACTTTCGCTCATCACTGTCAGTGCGGGTATTATCGTCTTCGATGTGATAGCCAACATCAATCTGGATTACGTTTATCATTGCAGTCGAGGAAAAGACGCTGTCTCTGGCGATCGGTCTGGGCGTCGGCATCGGTCTCGCCGTTGTTCTTCTTTTCATTGTTATCATCGCTGTCACACTGTCCGCCAGACGACGTCGACAACGCAGGTCAGCTTACTTACTAACTTACTTACATACTGTAAAGTCGTGTTACAAAGTAACAAAACGGATCGGCTTACATTTTTGACGCGTACAGCTGTAGGCGTCTATGACACGGGTTGTCGTATGTCTGTCTGTCGTTTGTATGTAATGAATGTACCCTGGCTATCAATGGGAATCATTGTCAAATTTGAGGTTGAATGGAGGGGTAAGAAAAATGTGCGTTTTTGACAGAAAATTAACCATATCTCGGAAACAATGAGAGAAATGAGAGATAAGGCCAATACGCCCTTTCAGATAAAATGGAAATCATCTACCTTAAATGACCTTGAAGGTCAGTACTGCAACAGAAACTGTATATGCTGTAGCGCGTCTTCCCTAGCGACAGCTGGGCTTTCTTGTTATTATTGTTGCTGTGATTTAATTTTTTGGCTATTTTCGTCGTCATCGTAGTGACGTTTTCCATAATTTAGGTCTATGTGAATTTTTAGTGATCATATCTTTATGTGACGCGTGCTCTGTGCCGTGGCCCCTGAGATATTAATTACGGGCGCAAGCAGCTACTGCTTTCAGCGCGTCTTAGCCATCGCAATTCTCTCCGTCCGTCTGTCTGTCCGTCTGTCACACGGGTGGATTAGTCAAAAGCGGTGCAAGCTAGGATTACCAAATTTTCACCATCGGCTGCCTGGAAGACTCTAGTTTCAGCAACCGTAAAGCTTTCCATAAATTCGAAGGGGGTCACCCCGAACGAGGGCGCTAGGCCTAAATGAGAGGGGGGTTGGCAAAATTTGCGATTTTTGGCCAATAAGTCGTTGTATCTCAGTAACGGTGCGAGATAGGGCTTAGGTTACTATTACTCACTAATAAGAAGTCGTACAATAGCTCTCGATTGACCTTGAATGTCCTTGAACGCCAAAATAGGAGGTTTATGGATTTTTTTGGCTATTTCGGGCTGCGACACAAGTCTATATCATTCACAAGTTGGCGCCACGGAACTATCGTTATGCGATCCAGATAGAGAATTTGGTATTTGTATATTAACTTAGCGTGAACACCCCAATTTTTAGCTACACTACTAAACCGGAACTGCTATAGGCTTTCGCGCGTCTCGTGAGCATTAGCTCAAATTTCTTGTTTTATCTTTGTTCTCCTTTTTTATCGGTTTCCATTTTGTTGTTTCAATCACAAGCATGGCTTTACTTCTAACTTACTAAGTCATATGTCGTAAATAGACCTATATCTTCAGCATTATGTAGGCTATAGACTTTGATTTCCGGTCGCAGACGATTAGCAAAATATTTTGAAGAAAACCTATGTCTGACGTGATGCGATGAGGGATGTAGCAGTTAATGCACATGTTTAGTTTGTCTTTGAACAACTTTATTCATTGGTATAAAAAGTAAGCGCAAAAAATAATCACAATAAAGCAACATAAAAAGGAACATAAATCGTTATTGCTGTCATGCAGACGCTCAGACCGGTTGAGGCTGGCGCCAAGCGTTCGCAATTACGACCGCGTTATGCTGCCGTCAAGACTCGACTCGTCATCATCCTCATTATCGCCGGAGCCGCCGCAACAGTCCGGCGTCAGCAAGATACGACCCGGTCGACGCAACAGCAAGCTGCCTTCGTCCCAGGAAGTGTTCGCGCTCGGACTGCAGAACCCTGATGTCGTTAGCAGCAGCCTGTCGCCGAATGGATCAGTCGATCAACCGTCTCTGAGTCCGTCGTCGTCTGCTGCGTCGGAGACCGCCCCCGCCGCCAACAATCGAGCGAAACATCCGTCCAAGAACAGCGAGAAGTCTGACGGCGCTCGACGTCTGCGCGGCAGACCGCCGGAGCTGCAGAAGTGCTACTTTGTCGCTGACGACGTCGTCCCGACCAGTCCGAGTGATGACAGGAAGACCGCGGCGAACGACCCGTTCTGGGACGCTGCTTCCTCGCCTCAACCACAGCAGCCGTCTTCGCCGCGGCGACCGAGCTTTGCCGACGACGAGCAGTCGTCGAGCTTCTTCAAGCCGACCAGTTCCAAGGAGAACTTGATGAGCACTGCGGACGTCGAGATGAGCTGCGTGCTGCTGCCCAGCGGCGATATCGGAGCGACCAGCACCGACCCACAGTGAATCAGTGGGGTGGCGGATCCAGAATTTTGGAATAAGGGGCGGAAGAGTAGGAAATGAAATTCTTTACATGTGTATAAAATGCATTCAGTCAATAGAGGGAGGCGACCAACCCCGCCCCCTCCCCGAATCCGCCACTGAATCAGTGAGTGAGTGAGCGAGTAGTGTTTACGTCTCTAGCGACAGGCAATGAACATCCGTGCACGACAATCGAACCTTGAAGCAGGGGGCCAGAGTTAAACCCGATTAGTTCTTCTGTTTCGTAAACATGACATGGAGGCTGTCACAAATTTTCCGATGTCAGTGTGCAAAAAGTTAGCATGAAATAAATGAGTAATGTCGTACAAAACTCAGATTTCGCGTACAGTCCCGCCAGAGCAGAGGATGTATTGTGCTGCACCAACGTGCTGTAAAGAAGCTTCCAAGTTCCCACAGATCTGAAAATGTCGAGCTGTTGTCCGACATTTCTAGTTTGTGAGAGCCCACTTTTGTAACAGTCCCTGCTTGGTGGAACATGCTGTAGTCTAGCTGAACCTGCCTAAATCCGCCTCTGCTTTGAAGTTCAATCTTCGAGTGAATATTTTTTTTTCGCACCACGCAAGTCGAAGTACGTAGGCTACGTCAGAAACTGCAAACTGGCCATTTAATAGTTACCGGTGTATAGCTGCTGCTGCGACTGGCGTAGCATATAGCTATTACCTATATTAGCCTACCTACCCTACGTAGGGCCTACGTATTACCTACGACGCGAAAGACCAACTGCGCTGGATGAAAATAAAACTAGGACAAAACTAGAATTATATTCATGTGATGATATCTGTTAGCAGCTGTTCTTGTCAAGATAGCATGCATGACACATGACCAGTATTTTGCTAAACGTCTTTGTACCGTATTTTCGTGCAATCCATCTAAGCGTAGGGCCTATTTACTCGAGATAGAAAACGGCGATTATCAATACATAGGCCTACTGACAATCGTGCGAAATTATGCTGACGACAACGAAGATCGTGACCGTTTATCGCCGAGCGAGAATCGACTTGTTTCCATCCATGTACTGATTACAGTTAACGATGATGCTATATTGTCGCTGCGACTTAGTAGTGCTGACAGAGCCAGGGGCGTCTATCTCAACCCATTAGGGAATCTAACGTAACGTCGTACGACTATCCCCCAGCGTGACCCGAGGCAGAGTCCCGGCCGAAAATGATTTTGGTGCGGTTTAGTCTTACAACACTTCTGGACAACTGGTGAAACGACGACTGCCCCCTCCTGAAGTCTCAAAAGCTGTCTCTATTGAGAAATGTATTACGCTTTGAGCGTAGTTCTCAATGGACATGGACGCCTCTGGACAGACCTGTGCGTGCGTATGAACTACTGTTGCTGACATAATCACACAAAACCGCTTTTATTCTTCGTTATCGTCATTTTCTGTCCGGTTTCAGCTTTTAACCTTTCGAGTGGCGCAGGCGCTTGTGGGGAGAGCCGCTCATTCGGTTTTTTACGCGCGATAGCAGAATGCTTCGCGCGTCTTAGCCATGGCCTGGGCGTCCGTCCGTCATACTGTGCAATTGTATCAAAACGGCGCAAGCTAAGATCACGAAATCTTCACCGTGGGCTGCCCCGAAGGACTCTAGTTTCTTGTGACGAAATTTCGTGCCCCTGTGTGAGGAGGTTCCTTCGAACTCCCCTAAAAATACGTTATTTTGCCGTTACTGGCTCGTCAATTGTGAAAACGGTTGCAGTTAGGTACAGACATGTTGCTCATCATAACAAGCACTGGTCACAAGCTTTTTAGTTTTATCAACATCGATGACCTTGAACGACCTCGAACACCCAAAATTAAAGTTTTTTTTTGAATTTTTCGTAATTTCGGGCTGCGACACACATAAGACGGAACTGCGCCGAAATGGCTATAGACCCACACAACCTGCGTATGACATTTACAGCATTAAACGCAGATTTTAGCAGTCCAAGTCCCGACCCCATAAGTTCAAGGAGGCCTGCACACGCGGACGTCAAAAAGAGGTACCCCTCTAAGAAGTGGTTATTCTACTGCTATTGGCTCGTGTAGCGTGAAAACAGTTGCAGATAGATACATACAGGCTGCCTATCATAACAAGCACTGGTGACGGGCTTTTTAGATTTATTAACATCGATGACCTTAAACAACCTTGAACACCCCCAAAAAGGGTTTTTAGTGAATTTTTCGCAATTTTTGGCCCCAGTGCACATTTTAAGAGTGAATTGCGACAAAATGGTTGGAGATAGACCAAGACAACCTGAGTATGAATTTTTTTGGTATTAAACGCAGATATTAGCAATTCAAGTCTTGACCCTCTAGGTTCAAAGGGGCCTGCGCAGGCGGGCACCAAAGAGGGGTACTCAATTAAAAAGTGGTTATTTTACCGCTATTAGCTTGTCTAATGTGAAAACAGTTGCAGGTAGGCACAGACATGCTGCTTATTATAACAAGCACTGGCGTCGAGCTTCTTAGAAATGTCAACATCGATGACCTTGAACCTTGAACAATAGTGGGATCTTAAGTGTTTTTTGGCAATTTTCGGTTGTGGCGCACATTATAAGAGTGAATTGCGCCAAAATGGCTGGAGATAAACCTGGACAACCTGCGTAGGCTTATAAAATTTTTAGCATAGAACGTCCATTTTTAACAATCTAAATTTCGACCTCTTAAATTCAAGGAGTCTTTTGTATGGAGGTCTCAAATATGGGAACTTCTTTAAAACGCACAATTATTTTATTGCATGCTGTGCACAATTGCCCAGGTGGCAGGACCGCTGCTATCGTGCGTCACGTGAGCTTTGCTCAAATTACATGTGATGATACCCTGTATCTATAAAAATGGTCATCAGTGGACAGGCTAATGGTTGTGAAATTTCATACAAACACTGCATCAATCAGCACTGGTATTTAAAAAGTTAGCTTGACGCTCGGAGCCATTTTTCCTATCGCAGTGTATTTTGTAGCAGAATACAACTCAGTACATGCCTACGATATGTAACTTGGTGTATTTGAGCACACATATCAATGTGCTTTACCATCCACTGAAATAACTCGCTTGTTTGATGCAAAAAGTCACAAGGATGACACAATTCATTCAATTACCGGTACTGCTGAAATGCAGTAGTTCATCTGCATCATTCAGCGGCGCATATAACTTCTAACACTTCAATCACACCCCTTGCTCACAAAATAGAAACTTTACAACAACTAGTATAATTTTGCGATAACAGTGTCTGACTGTTAAACCACAATTTGCAGAAAATTTGTACTGTAAAATGCATACCCTGTGGCAGATTTCACTAATAGCCACTACACAAGCTTACAGTGCTACCTTAGATCCCCAGGCTGGAAGATGGCAAGAAAGTGGATAAATAAAGAAAAGATACACTCCACTTACTGTCTTCACCCCATAAATAAAATCTTGAATAGCAACGTGTTGAAAACATTGTACTGCTACAAATGAATAGATACCAAATGCAAACAATGGAACAACTGACATAACAATAACTAAAAATGACTAAAATTAGGATAAAATACATGTACACCCAAAACAATGATACCGATAACACTATCACAAAACACTGTACAAATACATGTCAATGCACATTGAAGAGAACAGTAACTCACACAAAACATTACATTACTACTGATTAGTATGTTTTCACTAATTGGTTGATATGCTGAAAAAATGACAAAATTTAATTTTTCTGATGATAACATTTAATTTTACATTCACAGCATCAAACGTTAATGGGATATGCGTTGCAACAGACAGAATGCACAAGTTGAACAGAATTTTCCAAACAAACGTCAAAAAGATAACAACATCTTGCAACAAGAAATATCCTAATGTACTCTTCGCGCACATCATTTTCTTTTGTATTCTTTTAAAAGCTTCTTCGTTCCTTTCGGCTTGTATTAGAAACCTGGTGTCTAATTGAGACATGATTAATATTATGCTAATAGTGACTGGCGTCGAGGTCGTTATTGGAAATGGTTTCCCCAAAGTTCATAACATATTGCCCGATTTTAGAAAGTGAGAAGTAATAATGGTCGATGATGCTAGTTGCCATTTGTATTGTTATACCTCAACGCATGCATCTATCTGGCACCGTTATGGAGATATGGCACCTCAAAGATAATCGGGTCACGACCTTGATCTTTTGGTGTCACGTGACCATTCGACTCCCGGGACTGACTCCCTATGGGTGGTCCATAGTGACCATGTGACTATCTAGCACCATTATAAAGATATGGCCGTTTGAAGTTCTTCCAGGAAGACTCTTCCAGGAACAGAAGTCGGTCGTCAGTCAGTCCTCAATATTACACTGATCTCATATACTTCTCTTCACTACGTTAGGAACGTAGCATGCAAGGAGTTAAAAATGACAGCATCTCTCATTAAACCAAAGCCTGTAACAATTATTGGAGAATGTGCATAATGCAGATACTTTGCTGTCGATGGTTTGAAAATTGAAACCCTTTTTCAACCTCACTGCATTCAATAAACAGAAACAAAATCTTAAAAGCACTATGGCAGACACCACATCACATTAATCACACATGCACATACACAGAGCCAGCAGACTGAGCAGTATCTTCTTACAGTTGCAGGGAATACCTTCCAAATTAACACCAAAATTTCAACACACAAAAAACAACTTATTTAATAAAAAGGGCGAGACTATAAATCGTGACTGTCAAAGACAATATATAACAGACTTTCTTCTTCATTATCGCAGAAAGTCTGTCTGTCTGTCATACCCATCTGATGCGTTGTGTTGCACAATCACAGACCCCAACCGCAATATTGGGGTCCTTGGGCCTTAGGGATGTGCACCCCCAACTTGCCCACAGGCAGCCAGAGAGGGGGGGCTGAATTGCCAGTTAATGGAGCAAACCCACCTATAGGGTGGAAACTTTGCTAGTTACTAAAATAGCCTGAAATTTTTCACATAAATCCTGTTCTGCTCAGCAACATTGCTAAGTCTTTCATTACTACACTAAACAACACCATCATATGCACAAGCATCACGTGCAGTTTTGACAAAAAGTGTTAGTACAAGATTTCACCAATTAACGTTTACAATAAACAGCATTTGTTGACCAGTTACAACAAAATAAGCAGCCAGCAAGCATCAAAGTTAACAAATACATAACAAAACTTCAACTGGTTTAAATTTCATAGAAAAATGCTTAAAGAGCTGTCCGTCAAAGCAGCTGAAAAACACACACTTAACAACATACATATACACAGCACTGATGCATACGTTTATAAGCACATCCACAGATTCTCTGCACGAACTTGACAGCTTAGTTTTACATAAATATCATACACTTGGATAATAAAAATACACCAGATTCAGAAACAGAAACGATGTACGACTGATGGGTGTGAAAATTATTTGCATGCGTTGCATGGTTCACTTTCACAATGCAGTGCATTTGCTTCACTTACAAACTTGTGGGCTATTTGAACGATATTTAAACAAAATTTCAAATGTGGTGAACTACATTAAAAAGCCACATGAAAATCATAGTCAGAAAACTGCAGATAGAGATTAGCCAAAGGAAGAAGCAAACATACGGCATTTGTTTTTCTGAACATGGTGTATTTTATTAAACTGTTATCCATGACTGTAAATGTTGCTTAGAGAATCTAAACTCCACCTCCTTTCTTCTTTCCCGTCGACCTGACACATCAAACAACACGACTGCATTCACACATTAACCAAAAACAAAAATGTTAAACAGACTGTTAATAACTAATCGCTGCTAAATTAAAATTGAAAGTACAACCCATTACAACAATAAGGAGATGAAACAATGTTCAAGAATGGAGAAATTAACAAAAAGTATCCACATCAACAGCAGCGACTGAAAAGAATGCAAGTGAATAATAAAAATTTTCGTGCAAAGAAGGCTCTTCAAACAAGTCTGTTTTTGTTGATACTCTGAAAGCATCACTGATTTGACAGATGCTGCCATAGCATCTGCTATTCACTTGTCCATCTATCTATGACATTTAAGCTGTTAGATGGGGTATATAATCATTTGGCAGGGAGACTCATCCAGCATTGCACAGAACAGGGTCACAGTCCACCATGAGAATTAGAGCAGATTTGAAGGGATCCTGAACCCCAAGTCAAAATGTACATTGCAGGTTGCAGAAAAACCAGCACTAAACTGTTAGCAAAACAACCAGCAACCTAGACCAAATGACTTTGACCCAAGTTTAAAATGAGACCACGCTGAACTGTAAACTTAAACATGTGGTACTAACTAACAGAAGACATTTGCTGCAAACTACTCCACATGATTAAGCAGATCTGTACGTGCACAGTGTTGAACAACATGACAATCATCAATTATGACACATTAAGTACATTACGATGTCCAGCCATTAACCTTCTTGGCGGTATGAATTTGGACAGAGTTTCTGTCTGAAAGCGGTAAATATATCTGACGTGGCAAATTCACCGCGACATTTGCCTGATGACATTTATATGTACACTTGAGTGTTCGACTGTACACTCCCACTGGACCTGAACTCACAGTACAGCCGCGGCGTCGACGGCAGCTGTCAGCCAATGTAGCTGGATGCGCTGCAACTTGTGATGTTGATAAACTAGCTCAACACAGATGACATCTGGCAGTCGGGTGGAAAGGAAAAGAATTTTATCAGTTGCAACTGACCACTGACTGTGACTAATTGACAGCACAGCAGACATTGTCTGCTGACGGTTCTGGACATGAGCTAATGACTGGCACCCCGGCATCTCGCAGCACAGATGGCAGGGAGACTGCTATAGCTGCGCTTTGAGTCTCAGTCGGGGTTACCGTTTCCAGTACATAACTACCAACCCGAATAATGCTTGGGATTACCACTGAGGAGGTTAAATAACCCTCAATATCAAGAAGCACTACAAGTCAATGGCAATCACCAGCAATCATAGCATCTGTATGGCATCATTTTTTCAAACACTTACTATGACAAGCATTTTTAAATTTTGTAATGTTCACTAAGATAGAAAATCTAACACCAGAACTCAACCGATATTTTCATACAGTACATGATGATACTTTACTTTTTCTTGGCCTTGGGCGAGGTGCTCTGGAAAACGCTGCTGGCAGCCATTAGATTCTCGATGTATTGACCAAGAACCTGATTCTCCGACTTCAACTTGAGATTTTCCTCCTTCACCGAGTCCACCCTTTGTGACAAATCTGGAAAAAAACCACAATAGAAAAAATGCAGATAGAACAGACAATAAATGAAGACAAGTAAACTAATGAAGCTGTGAGATGCAGACAGAAAACCATTAACCACAGCCGTAACAAGTAATACAGTCAAACCCACTTAATATCACATTGCTTACTGTCACAATCCGCTTATTGTCACATAAATTTTTATCCCCGCCCAACGCCTGCAGTAATCAATGGGCATTGACTCCGGTTATTGTCACTCCACTTATTATCACATATCGCTTAATGTCAACACATTTCTAAGCCTGACAGCCTTGATTGCCAAGTTTAATATCACAAAGTAGACCAGTCAGCAGGCACTTTGTAGTAACAGGCCGAAGTCCTGTGCGTGAATGGAATGCCGGTCAATGGTCTACGTGCATGGTGTGGTGGCCGGTCCAAGGAGCCCTGGATTTAGAGCTCATTGGTGGGTCTATTGCTCAGCCACTGCAACCACAGCAGCAGCAAATAAGCCAGTCATTGTGTGTGGGCCAGACTGATGACAGCCACTCCACCCGCAGCTAGACTGCAGCCCTGCTCACTTCCACTACTGCCAGTGCCGGTAGTCACTGAGGCGGCTAAATGGTTAAACGTGAATGTGTCGATCTTGACTTAAGTGTAAAAATAAAAATTATACAAAAGTGGACGTCAGCACTACGCAAAAAGATGTTGCATCAACATTTGGAATTACTGATTCTTAACAGTGATCTCAGCTGTTGTCTTAATACTACTTCTGGTTGAACTACTATGGCAGCTCCTGTTAATGTCAACTTCGGTTAATACCACACAGTTTTGGCAGTCCCACAGATGTGATATTAACAGGTTTGACTGTAGTTAATGACTGTTTTACTTTACATCACACAATGTTTAAAAGGTATGAATTATTGAACAAACACAGAGTACTAAATAGGTAAAAAGCATAGGCAGATTATTACCATCAAGTGTGTTTTGCAGCTCAAGCACTTGGCTGATTAATCGACGTTTTTCCTCTTCTTCTTCTGCATTAGCATCTGCATCAACATCTACTCAACAGCCGAAAGATCATGAGTTTAATAATGCAAATTCACAAAAATACCATATATACTGAATTACAATGACTTTATTTCACACTCTTGCGGCTGATCAGCCAAATAGTCAAATAACAGTGCAACAGTGCAAAACAAGAATAATAACACAGTATAAGCACAAAAATGTAACATAGTCCAAAGTGTAACATACTCCATAAAAACACAGATACAACAAATATAGAACTGGGGTATGGCTACAGCTTGAAACAGAAAAATATAAATCACATACAGTGTGTACACCAATAAATGAGAAGAAAGCTTGACAGCTAAAGACAACATATTCTGCCAACGTGGACTGTTACTATTTTTCTCCCAAAAAAATATACTAAAAAATAAAAAAAACGTGATAAAAAATGTAATATTAAAGCAGGGCCTTATACTGATGTGATGCAATAAACTACTGAACTGCACACAGACGTGCAACCAAATTAAAAGGTCCACAGCAGATGAGCCATCAAACGTTTGGCTGGAATTACAATTACACACACTGAAAAGCTTTATGTCTAGTCCTGCCATGACACTACGTTGAGCTTAGTAACCTACACATGAGACAAATGAATAAAACCGTGAGACAAGTTGGACAATACTGTCATAAATTATATACTGCTAGTCTGTCAGTGATGCTTTTTAGTCCGCCCGAAAACGATAGTTTTCGGAAGGACTTAAGTTTTACCCATGATGTTTTTTTCTTCCTCGCGAGATCTCCGAGATGCGTGGTCCGACCGATCTGAAATTTTGCACGATGGTCAGT
>Ga0209671_1001727_pt1 | contig 18868 bp, 7 predicted proteins | sample WorMetHERISLAND2_2_FD_187401 | JGI IMG/M metagenome (GOLD analysis project Ga0209671, IMG submission 187401) | Marine gutless worms symbiont microbial communities from Max Planck institute for Marine Microbiology, Germany - Olavius geniculatus... | ecosystem: Host-associated > Annelida >...
AGAAACATTAATACACAGATCAATAGTGATTGGCAGATGGTCAGAAAAATTTACATCTGGATCGATAACATCAAAAGCGGTTACATTTATGTTATCATAAACGAAGTAGTCCAACTTGTTATATTGACCCAATGCATCGTTGACATACGTACACTTAATACCACTAGGAAATAACACATCAGCACGAACAAAATTATTAGTACGCAAGAATCCGTTTATATAATCAGACATGTCACCCCGAACGTCAAGGTTGGTATTAAAATCACCACCGATCAAACAATTACATTCCTTATATTTAGCACGCCAGCATACAATCTGCGCAAAAACCTCCTCACAAACTAACTTGCGGTCTTTAGAACCTTGGCAAGGCAAATACACATTGATAAAAAGTGTGTCTCTCACTCTCACGATGATAAAACGCTCAGCAGCATGGATAAGCTCACAATCCGTTATGGTGAAAGTTTTCAGATTTTTGAGATTTGAAAGTTTTTTTTAGGTTTTAGTGTACAAAGACACAGGATGAACGTTTTGTGCACCACTCTCCATCAGACATCGTTTTGGTTAAATGAATGACGTGACGTCAGAACTCAAAAATCACGATTAAAATATAAAATTCAATTCAATTTGTATCATAAATTGTACAACAAAAAAAACTTTAGAACGCAAGATTTGGAATTTAGTTTTTTTTAATTTTTATTTTTCAAAAACTTTAAAAACCTGGGTTTTTCAACAAATTTTCCAGACCTGACTGTCACACAGATGGAAACAGCGGCGGGGGTGAATTGCGACTTCATTGCGCCGCAGTCTAGATCTCAGGTCACGAACGACCGATCAAGCTGGCATCAGCGTGGAAGTTATTGCTGAAGCACACAGTCCACTAGTTTGATTTGTCGTGGGTAGACTTGTTGGATAACAAGTCGTGCAACAAGTCGTGCGTATTTACCGGATGCACATTATTTGAACATTCGAAGAGCGATAACATGGCTCTTCAGAACATCATACCCGGACATCATCGTCTGCCTCGAACATTTTCCCACTAACCAAAAAGTAGCTCTGATATATAGTTAGCCTATTGTACAACTCCGACCGACTGATTGTTTATCTTGAATGTCACGATGTTTTGTGCTATTGCTGTAGACATTTGATTTGTAGCGGAGTCGTTGCACAGGCTGTTGTGCAGAAAAAATTAAGTAAGTAGCTTATGAAGTAATTTTTTAAGTGTCTCGTATTTGCGTGAGAAAAGACACATACAGCAAATGGTAAAACATGAACGAAAACGTTGACAATACGTTCTACAATCAATCAACAGCTACACTGTTAAACCTTGCGCAAGGCTAAATCTGTTCGCGGTAGCAATGTCGTCGGCGTCGGTCAATAGCTATCTACAACCCTGCCTAGAGCAGCAGCATGGTCCTATCTCGCAGTGGTAAAGTATCGGAAAATTTGATACTTTGACCTTGACCTGTGACCTATGACCTTGAAATTCACTTGAATTTTAATTTTAATTTTTTGGCGATTATTGCTACACGTACATGCAAAATTTCGTCAAGATAGGTCTAGGTGCAGCGGTTCATTGAGTTATCATAGTAACCGAGAAAAAAGAACAGAAACAATGGCGCTGAAAACAACACTGTCGTTGTTACCGCGGACATTGGTAAGTCGGCATGAGTGTAGTTTGGGCTTAAACTGGCCCCGCCGTCTGGTGGCAGCAGATGGAGACGCTTGGTGATGCAGTCTGGCAGAGAGTATCGTAAAACGACGAACAGACACTGAACGCACGTACACCATGAGCACTGCAGCGTCACTGCATCACCCGTCACGCTGCTGCTGCTGCTGCTGCTGACGCTGTAGCTGTAAGCTTAACCGTTCGCTGCACAGATTGTGGTTCTAGGTCGACGTTTTACAACGTCCGTCCGTCCGCCGTGCGTTCACCGTCGTCAGTTTATCACTTTTCTAAGAAAGAACCGAATCGACTGGCGACGGCACTCAATGCAAGCGCCTGATTTCGTGGGCGCATAAGAGCCGGGAGTTGACCTCAAATTGATTGTTTACGCGCGCGTGTGTGCGCCTGTGTGAAAGTTATTTGCCAGTAACAAACGGGTCATAAACTGCCGAGATCATGTTATTAAAAAAGTGCGTAAAATAACTCATCACGGAAACCCATCTCAGAACTATACGGAGCCGGAGAGTCACCTGCCATATGGGATCACGCAGTGTTACCTGCCACCCGACACAGGTAAACGCGCTCCGTTTAAATCGCAGCCATGCAGTTTACCTGCCCCGAAGCCTAAGGGATGAAAGGTTCAGTTATCCTTTGTGGTTATTTATATACTAAGGTTGTTTGCCTGTCTACAGGCAGTCACCCATCTTAGAAATAACCACTTGATAGCGACCCAACCGGGAATCGAACGAATCGAACTCGCGATCTCTTGATTATAAGTCGAACGTTTCGACCGTTACTTATACGTCACCAGCTCAGTTGCGAATAACACGTGATTGTCTGCATACAGTAATATGGTACAAAGCGTCGGGGCTTCGACAGCGTAGCAGTCTGTTTTTTGACATCTTGAACCTAGCAAATGCGACTGTGTTAGGCATAGGCTGGCCAGCATACCGCCATTGCAACAAGAACTGCCAGTACGCGTATCGCAAATGCGAGTATAGGCCGTATGTAGGCCTATAGTACAGGCACAAATTAAGAACCGTGTCGCTGCACGTAAAATAAAAGATAAATGTTTTTATTTTACATCAATTTGTATAACGCACAAGATGGAAGGAAACTCACCAAATCTGAGGCGAACATAATGCCTAATGCAGCCTAAAGCTAGATTGTAGAAAAAAAGGCTTGAGTTGGCCACGAAAACCGCATAGAAAGCAGAAATTTCAAATGTTGAAAGGAAGGGTATTCCAAATGGTGATGTACATTTTATGCAGTGACAAGTTGCAGTCAAAAGATCTGTCCGACTGCGAACCGCAGTTGCAATAAGCGTTTATGAACGCTTTTTATTTGTCATAAAACGCGTGTTTAACGTTTTAGTTTTTTTCTCATCGTTTATTACATATATGCTGCGAACTCTGTTGCTATTTGTTGCTATGGCGCCGAATGGCGTGAGCGAACAGAATGAATGGATACTATTGCCAGCATACAATTGCACAGCAAGCTGCTGCTGCTGCTGCTTCTGCACAATGACAAATACCGGCGTCGCTTATATGCTGGCCGTAGATTCTCGTTAGTTACGGGGGTCTCTGTCTGTCTCCGAGACTGACCCGTCTTCTGTATGTCCGTTACTTCCTATGCGTACGTAATACACGCTGCGCTGGCGCGCCGTTGTCGTGCACAATTCGACCGACCATCCGTCGACGTGCTAAACTACCCGTTGACGCTCCAGCCGCCGTATAGGTAGGCCCATGTATATCTAGGAACAGGGCTGTCGGACGTTTCCCCGCACGGGATGTTTTCAACAACATTCGGTAGCACGAGCACTGTCTAAATATTCTATTACCTCGTGGGAGAAAAAAAACCTCTGTCTAGCGTTACGTCATCGTGGACATCAGTTTCAGCTCCGTACGCAATTGTTTTCAAGCGTTTCTTTGCTAAACATTGTTTTTTTAAAGTTCGTTTGTCTTTATTTTTTGCGTTGTTGCATTTAGGGGTAGGCCTATATGCTTTTGTCATGCAATACAAAATTTATTTATTTGTTTATACCCTGGACGTATCCCCGTTCCGATGTACGAATAATGCGTAAAATACAGTAATATTTTCCCGTAAAAAAAAACAAAAAAGTCGTCGTGAGGAAATTTTCAAAAATCATTTTACTTTCATAAAACTGGCACCGGAAATGTAACGCACAACTACACCGTGTCTCAAAAAACAGTCAAAATTGTTTTTGTTATAACCTTGTCAAACTTCCACCAAATTTGATAATTTTTGGCACAAAGAGGGCCAAGAAAATAGAATTGTGTAAGCTGCATTCATCTTTTACCTGACTTAATTTATGTCAAAACACTACCGTGTAGAACACAAATGCTGCAAATTGGTACATTACACGGCGATCATTTGTATCAGACATAGATGTGATAAACGTCAAAAAATATAATAAACGTTAATAAACGCGTTTATTAGGATAAAGATTGTAAACGTTTGTAAACTAAAAGTAAACATACACGGATCGTAAGTTTGAATATAAGGCCTATTATTTGGATAATTCCAAATTCCAATAAAAGTTTATTTATTGTCAAAGAATGTCTTACTCCAGTTCTGTGACAACCATTTTACAAAAGTGCCCAGAATTCACTCACTTTTATCTTATAGCTACGTGCAAACTAAGTTGAGTTGTCCTGTCCACTAATTATCTTTGTCGTTGTCATAATTTTGCTTCGTTTCGCTCATGTGATTTTTATTGAGATAAACGTTGACAAAATAATAAACGCGTTTACAACGATTTTTTGTAAACGTTGTAAACGTTTATCACATCAGTTCTATGGTATCAGATTGCTCATCTTTTTTCAGCATCCTTTTGACGGAGAGTGACACGTGATTTAACAATGTTGTGCTATTAAATATTTTACAATAAAGATAGCAGACAACAAAATAGCTGACTGATGAGCTTAAAATGCGTTTAATCGACGAGTGAATGCCGTTTGATCAGTCAACCTTTGATTTCGCTATCAGCCAGTGGCATTGCATGTAAGCCATTGTGTCTGTGTATGCTGGGCACAGTTTGGGCATAAACTCTGATAATTTGCAAACAAGTTGTCATACAGACTTATAATTCGGCCAAATATGCGCATTTTAGTATGTTGTTTGCTTAATTAAGTCGTTATAGCATCTACTGGATATACAATGGGCATTATGCAGCAATTTGGAGCATCTATGTTTCACACGGTAATGCGTTGACATAAATTAGGTGAGGTGGAAAGTGAGTGCATCTTACACAATTCTATTGTCTTGGCCCTCTTTGTGCCAAAAATTGTCAAGTTGGTGGAAGTTTGACAAAGTTATGACAAAAAACAATTTTGACTGTTTTTTGAGACACGGTGTAAATGCACAAACGAGTGATACTTTATTGCATTCTACACTGTACTACTCAAAGCTGCCAACTTAGCAATCGCAATATAATACAAAAATTTCGGGTAACATTTTTGTCGGAATAAAAGTGGAATACGTGTACTGTTACGCAAGAAAGGTCCTAACGGAGAAACGTCCATTCCCTTGCAGAAACATTTCATCTCTTGCAGCGTTGTCATGGCCGCCAGCGTTGTTAATGGACTTCACATAGCGGCAACAGCGATAGAGACTATAACTGGGTGCACTGCTTGCTATAGCAGCCGTCGTCATGCTGACATTTTTGTGTGCACAGGGCGGTGGGCGCCGTAAATGAACTTACGATGCGCGTGCGTATAGACACAGGTCCGCGCCTCAAGTCTAATGCAATAACTTACTCGTCGCCGTCATAGCTGCCAGCCGCCAGCATGAACCGCAAGGTGTTCTACCGTGAAATGTGTTTTACTTGTTGCTTTCAAGAAAATGTTGTTGAAAACTGCTCAACTTACAGTCCCTTAGTTTCTCCTCAGGCCTATTATGGGCAGCTGTAGGCAGGGCCAGATCATCCATGAAATTGCTGAGGCTGAAGCCTCAGGCTCCGAAATTTCTAGAGTTGTGGTAGAGTCAATTTTGCGTACAACAGTTAAAATTTTTTTGCTTGCATAATTTGCTGGCAGATTATTTGTACCACCACTTTTGAATTGGTTCTGCCGCCCTTGTTTGTCTTTATTGTTTAAGCAAAGAAGGTAACATTACAATTAGAACTAAAATAAAGTCAATATTGCAAATATATGTACGAGGGGCCCGCAGTCGCTTTTAAGCCTCAGGGCCCGAAAAATGATCCGGTTCTTAGTACTTGTAAGCTAAATGTCCTGTGTCGACATTTTGTCCCTCGCGCAACATTGTATTGGTATTCGCCGTGATGCATTGTATTTCTCTGCATGTATTCTGAAAATGACATAAATGAATAAAAATCGCGCAGTTGGCCTGACTTAGAACTTCTTTGTATAACTTCAAGTCGTGTGTCAAGATCTCCGAAGCATCGTCGAGTGACTGCGCTGCAGCTGCTGCAGCATTGCGGAAGTGGAACTGGAAGTTGGGCCACTGCTAACGTTGTCGTTACAGGTATCCACGCACAAAAAAACCACAAGACTTAGTCTAATATAAGACAGATCAAAATAACGGCAAATGCACATATCTTTGGCACTGTAAGTTTCTCAGAAATGGAGCACACAATTATTAGGCCTGGTACAGAAATTATTCTAGGGTTGAATGTGTGCGTCTTAAACAATAAAATGATATTTTTAGTTTAAACATATCTAAAACGGCAAAAAATAGTCATGATGTTTTTTTTAAATATGTGGAGGTCCCTTTGTTGTGGAGGGCTCCCTGGGCAACAGCCAAAAGACACTGACAGGCAGTGGGCGTCATCGCTTCGAGATGCTATTTTTTGGGTAGGCAAAGTCGTATGGGGTCAGCGGTGTACCCTTGTATTGCTATTGTAGGTTCCTGCAGTTTGTCCACTCCAAGAAACCATTCCGTTATATCTGTAACGGTTTCGCTGCAGTTCGCAATGGAAATTGACTGGCTATTTCGACCCCCCAGTTGTTTTCTTCCTGTGGAGGGCCAGGGCCCCTGTCTGACACAGGCCCGACGAGAGCCGCAGCGTCACCCGGGGAAACATTCTCGCGGGGCCCCCAAACATTTTCATGGGACCCTTCTGGGGAGAAAATTTTTGAATTTTTTCAAAATGGTACATTCTGGCGTACTTTATATTTCTGGCCGACAGCGGGGCCCCCAAACGTCGCGGGGCCCGGGCTAACTTACCCTTTTACCCCACCCTCTCGACGGGCCTGGTCTGACACAGTGTAACTTGTGGTCACATGAGTGTCATTACCAAATAACGTGTTATTTATCCAACGGCTTCAGAAAAGTGCACGAGTGCGACGGACGGACAGACCACGCTACGGCGAGGTCTGTTGCAATAGGCGGAATCGCTTTTTGCAATGCCGCCTACAAGGCATCTCGGCGAGTCATGCAGACAGACTACGCATAAATAGTCCCAAGGCTTATTAACTGCAACGCTTCTCTAAGTCCATTGTCTTCTGGAGGCTATAGACTGGCTGCTGCAATTCACTCGGGCATACACTCACATTGCATTGTTGCTATATGACGTGCTGTTGTTGCGTATATTCAATACACAGTAGTACTGCAAACATGCGACTTATGCAGTGTTTACACGATCGAGCAAACATCGAGCAGCTAGCTCGACGTTCCGTGGTAATTAGCATGCTAATTAGGAGGGCGGGCGGGTTGTAATTGGAAGGTTTATATAATACGTGATCAGCTGTGGGCTAAGAGCCTAAGCCTAGGTCTTCATTTGAGCCAGGGGGCGGGGTTCCAATAGACCTGCTTGAGCCAGCTCGATGTTTGCTCGACGTTTGCTCGACGTTTGTTGGATGTTTGTTTTGTATAGGTTATGCTTTATGCATGCGTCATATTTGCTCGATGTCTGCTCGATGTTTGCTCAATCACGTAAACACCCTATTAAGCTGTTGAATTCATCTCTGATACCATATTCCGTCTTCAACGGCTCGTGGTCTTTGAATGAAGTACCAACAATTATTTTAGAGACACAATCTGGCAAACAATGTACTTCGTGGCGTATGAAGAGTTTCTTTAATACAATAATTCAAAAACTAAATTTCATGCCAATTAGCCGATAGAATAAATGTGGTTTAAAAATGAGTTTTCGTTTTTGTTTTTAACACAAAGACTGTTACAAAAGTTCACATTTTGGCTTTTTAGGTCTGCCTAACGTGTAATTTAATGAAAGTTATATTCAGTTTATTTATAACACGGTTCCTGGCTTTCGGTTTGATTAGTCGTGTTCGTAGATAATAGTTACAGTAATGCCAAAGGTCTAGTATGCTATTGTCTATGTAGCTGACTACAAAAAAGATCTGACAAGAAAAACTGTGTAATGTGTAGGTATAAAATCTGAAGTACCAAAATCTACAAGAACTGTCTAAAAACTAAAACAGCAATGTTATAAATTTAATACTAAATAAACATATGTTTTTAATCTTGATATTGGGTAGAAATAGGGTCCTCGAAAACTGTCTTTGGCCTGTGGTTTAAAAAGAAATCATGACCTTGGCCTTGGCCTTGGCGATCACTGGAGCCTTGGCCATGGTCTTGGAATTGAAAATGCTATAGTCTCGAACACATCCATGGCATGTAGTCATTGAATGAAGTGAATTGTGTGTAATGCAACGCCGTTTCTTTAGTTCTGTTGTTCTGCACGTGGGAAATTATGGAACGTTGAGTGGACTGGTAATTCTGTGTGTAACTTACAACAACGAAAACGCATCATTATCGTATCTCGTATCATTGTGATGTGCATCGGTTATTACTGCTATTCTGTTTCAGCTTTTTATTCTCTGCAGTGTAATGTAGTGTATACACGGGGCGATCGTCGCCGTGTCAAAGTAACCGGTTGCGCCGACCGTTTGCGGCGACGATCGCTCCGTGTATACACTGCTTGACTTTGTAACTTTTTCCTGTGTTGTGTGCTGTTTGATTTCGTCGTTTTAATGTTTTACAGACGTCATATTCACATTCTTTTTTTACTATGTTGCGACTAAAGATTATTAATCACAGGCTGGTATTGTGTTGCACGACGTGCATAGACATTTGTCGTTTTGGCTCACCGTCGCTGACGTCATCGGTTTACGTCTTCGTGACGTCATCAGTCTTGGGGTTGTTGCTGCTCGCCATTTTCCTCGACAACATTCGACCGAGATCAGCGCCCCCTCGCGAACAGAATGACAACTCCTCTTCTTACTGGCAGGTTAGACTGTAATAACACGAGTAAAATATGTCATCCCACTGCCTTTTGAGCGAAAAATTGTCACACTGTTACTCCTGTCTTATGGGACGTTTATAGCAATTTTGGTCTTACTACATTTTTTTTGTTATCGAGTTAGGAGCCCGTATACGGAACGGACAGACGGACGAACGGACGGACGGACAAAACGCATAATGCGGTGGTGTTTTTTGTTTGTTTTTTTTGTCTACCAATGTTTGTTTGGTGAAATAAAGATTATCATTAGGATGGCCGCACAGTAATGTGCTACTAATGTTCAGCTCTGCATACAGCTTGTGGAGGAAGAAGTTAACAATGTTCGGTGTAATATCTAACAAAGGACCGTCGACAAACGGACATTTTCGATCTGTGGTTCCAACCTATGGAACGAGCTCTTATCTGACATTACTTGTGCAGCGTCACTGTCGATCTTCTGACAGCGTATTAAGACTTTCCTGTTTCGTCATTCATACCCGGACCTACCTATCTGACACTTTATAGACGTGGTCCTAGAAATAATGTTAATTATTTAGTCCAAGTTGAACATTTCTCTGGTGATGATAATGATGATGCTGATAATTAATAAGTTGGCAAATACATACCGTGAAAATAGCAACGCAAACCAGAAAAAAGTCCACATTAGACCTAATACATGTTGCAGGCTGTACGCAACAAGTCGCGGCTGTTGATGTCCAACAGAACGTTCGTTTGTCTTGTTCCTTTGCTTGTCTTCAACGGACTTGAACAAGGCTTTGTCTACGCCGTCTTCAACAAGGTACAGAACGCACTTTGTAATGATGATAATAATAATAATAATAAAGAGCTTCATTCAGTGCCTCCAGAGTGCAGCATTTGTTGCGCTTGCGCTGTTCACCATCGGTCAACAACTCTTCCCTGCAGATTTTTGATAACCTTCTGAGTCGTCAGTAAGTCCAAGTCGTATCACGAATTCCGCTCTGTCAGATACCCAGTGGCTACAGGCTTTTTTACCGATTAAACGGGGCGGCCTGTGGGTGAGAAGGGTGACTTCACTGGGTCAGAGAATTAGTAACCTTTCTGGCGACGACAGAGAGACCCAGTTTTTATTCCAGCGTATTTACGTGACGATCGAACGTTATAATTCGGTGCTTTTGCACGACTCGTTTTCCATGGATCCACCAGACCAATAGCCATTCCAGCTTTGTTTTTAACTTTTGTTTTTAACTCCCGGGAACCTTTACTACCTGGGGTATTAACAGGCCCGTCGAGAGGGTGGGGTAGGGGGGTTAGCTACCCCGGGCCCGCGATGTTTGGAGGCCCCAACGTCGGCCATAAATAGAAAGTACGCCAGAATGTTCCATTTTGAAAAGAAAAATTTAATTTTTTTCAGAGGGGCCCCGTGACAATGTTTGGGGGCCCCGCGAGAATGTTTCCCCGGGCTCCGCTGTGGCTCTCGACGGGTCTGGGTATTAAAATAATAATAATGATAATACCGTACTAACTAGATGCGACCAGAGATCTCAAACTTTTTTTAAAAAATCTTGCTGCCATCTGGAATGTGCGCAATCTTTAATGGTTTCTTCCAATGCAATGTTTTAGAACTGCCTTATACTTTTATTTTACCCGGGGCCAGATCTAAATCCGGTTATGCCATGTTCGATAAAACAAAAAAGAATGCTTTGACATAATTTGTTTATTCTGGAGATAAACATGCCTAAGTTTAAATAATGCCGTATTTTGCAATACAGCGTACAAAGGATGTTGTGCTCATGATCCACATTCTTTGGCCTGCTAGGCCCCCTTTGTGGGACTGACGGAGCGTGCCTTAATCCGCCTCTGGTGATACTTGTAACTTATCGCTGATGCTGTAACCCGATGGGGTCGTATTTTATCCCCGCTCCAGCACAGGTTTTAACGTGGAAATAAACTGAAAATTTTTATAACCAACCTGCGTGCACCAGGTGACAAATAACCAGTGACATAATGTAAGCGCCGTGTTGGTGCTAAGCCTACACGTCGTATGGCGGAAATTATTTCAGTTTTCGCAGAAGCTGCTTCTGCATCATTGATGAAGCCGTTTGCTGCTTGGATGCTTTGTGCTAAGAAATTACGACCGCCTAGGTGGCTGAGCTTGCATATACATGAATGTCAGTGTCGTGTTAGCCCCCCCCCCACAACGTGGTGACGTGCTAAAACACAAGACATCAACGGCTGTTGTTAAAATTCCCCACGGTCGAATAGCTTTGATCCCCATTGACTTAAGACTTGGTAAAGCTACTTGTTGTGAACTAAAATTTTTTAGAGTTTATAGTGTTTTTATTGTATAATTAATTATCTGTGTTTGTCATTGATTTTAACTGTTACATTTTTGTTATCATATCGCTTCAGTCATTTATGGTTGTGGTCTCCCATGTGCATTTTCGTTCTATTGAAAAATAGCAGAAGTCAGTAGAACTAGACGGTTGTAAGTACTTGCTCAATAGCAGCCCTAATAACACTGACACTATGGACATTTCGTTTCACAAAACGTTTTAATGTACTGTGTTATTGCTTGTATGTTTTGTGTACTTTAATTAATGGACAATATTTATAATCTAACAGTTAGCAACATCTTATCTTGGACCGTTGGACGACTTTACTAAGCGTAAAGGACGTCTATCCGCGTACATAGAAGCGTGTGCAAAGCGACAGAAAGAAACTGAACTGTACCGTACTGAAATCTCAATTCAGTTTAGTTGCGTCTAAGGATATACTAAGCGAACGGAATGGCAGTTCATTTCTTTCGCTTAGTACACATCTTTATAAATCCGCCATCTGTCCTTGTTCTGACACGGCGTTAGCCGTTGCTGCTGAAGCTGCAGAGCAGTTTGTAGTCAATCGTGTTTTTCCTGTCATCAGTTGTGGCTTGCTGATGCTGATGCATGGCACGGCTCCAGTGATTCTGCTACAGCTGCTGTTAAGGCGGAAGCGATATACTGGAAGGAACGGTAGGCTGGACTACTGCAACGCTATTGCGTTGTCTTCGGTATGACAGCTCTAAGCCATTATAGCGCCAGTGATGAACTGTCGTGTCATCTTTATGTTAGCACCACCAGCAGCAGGTCGCTTTCTGGACAATAGCTATAGCAGTGCATGGTTATTGCACTCACAGTATGCACGAGTCATACTTTCAGCTGTCTAGTACAGGACAGTAAAAGACACTCCCGAAAGCCTTTAATGCAGATGACATACTGAACTCATACAGTAACTAAGTAGGGCCTACATTTGTACACAAATAAGTAAGATAACTTTAAGGCGCAGTTTAACAGTTAGCCATAATGTGCAGAGATCTCACACATGCTAAAATGACGTAATTAGGTCTGTAAGCCGATGGAATAAATCTGATTCTAGAAGACGTGGACTAAATGTGTCTAACTTCAAATTCCCGTTCAGATAATACCATGTGAAATCATGCCTGAAACTATGTGACAGCTGCAGATGCTGGTGTGAGATTTTATGATCATCATGTCAACCGTATAACCGAGTAACAGTCGGTCAAAGTTAGTAAGTTGAGTTTACTTCAGCTGTTTCACATTTGCGGGTTCACAGCCGCAAAACTATCTGCAGGGGCTATCGATTTGTGACTGAGTTATGTGGAATTTTTTTTCTGGAATTTATGGCCTAGACCTTCATATATGACATCGTGATCTCAGATTTTGCGCCGTCGATTACGTGTGGGATGTTGAATATTTCCACCAAACGTGGTCGTTTACGTGTCTTCGTTAGAAGCATGGACGTGACGGACGGACGGACGGACGAACGAACGGAAGTAGTTGCAGAGCGTAATGAGGCGTTTTAGACTCGGCGCGGAACACTTAATGCGCTGATTTGGAGAACTAAACGTCGCCGTTGTCGACTCGTTTGTCTCAAATTGTGTCCGTTTTATGCTGTCCACGCACATCGCAGAGCTATTCGCTGCGTGGTCAGTGCAAGCTGGCTGTGAGACCCACGCAGAGACAGACAGACAGACGGACAGACAAACAGACAGACACGGAAAAGAACGTGTCATTGCCCGCGAGATTTGGCGCGCTGTCTGCTACGGCTGCTTTCGATGTGAAAAAAACAGTGAAGAGACATTGCCTAAAATTTTAGCATTCGATTCAGTAACTACATGTATTTGCTTCGTGGTGCTGTAGTTTTTTTGTCTGTCCAATGCAATGCAATAGCATTGGACAGAGTATAAAATCACCTGAGCGTACGTCCGTCCGTCCAACTTTTCTTAAGCTATCTTTCTTCCACCTTCCCATTCCCTTTCTCCTTTTCTTTTCACTCTTCCTTCCCCTTCCCTTCTCCTTTTTCTTCCCCTTTTTCCTTCCCCATTTTCCTTTCCGTTCCCCTTTCTCTAGTCCTTGTTCTTTCCCCTTTCCCTTTTTCCTTCTTTTTTTCCTTCTTTCTTTCCGTGTCCACGTCTGTGCGTCCAACATTTGAGGCGTCATACCTTTGTAACGGTGCCAGATGGACGCATGGTTACAATGGACCACCCATAGGAAGTCGATCGCCGCGAGTCGAATGGTCATGTGACCGATGACGTCACGTGATCCCAAAAGGTCAAGGTCGCGACCCCATTATCTTTGAGGCACCACAACGGTGCGAGATAGACGCATGGTGACGATAGACCGTTTATAAACCTAGTAAAGCGCTGCCGACGAATCGAATAACAGTAGTGGTATTAAAGTCCAACGAAAAAAAGCTATAGCAATATAACATGTAGAGTTCAACTCAGTTGAGATAGGTCTAGATATTAGCAAACTCAATCGTTTGACGCAAACTTTGACGCAAGCACAGTTGCACAGACTGATACACTGTAGGTCCTCTACTAAAGGCAACTTTTCCAAAACCCAACTGGGCCAACTTAGATTTTTTTTATCCTGACATTAAAAAAATCGAAATAGTCGTAGTGAGTATAAAACTAAATGAAAGTTTTTTGGGGTGTGTTTCGAACAAAGTTTAGAGGAACATGTTTGTCAATAATTTCACGTAGTTTAAGGTCGTGGTTACAAGCCGAATATAACATTTCTGCAAATATTTTGTTTTTATAGTGCATTTAAGCACGGCTTAAAACAGGCATGCGCTTTTAGCGTAGAATATGTGCAGTGCAGTTTGTGCTGTTACGAATCTTCAATATTTTCTGGTTAACGGGGGATCGAAAGTGCCACCCAAGTCTGTCCGACTAACAAAAAACTACTCACCCTCGTTTCTGCGGATTACAGCGGCGTCGACATTCTTAATGCTGCATATAGGAATGTATGTCCGTGTTGTAAGTAAGGCTGGGCAGTGCTGCAATTTATCGACTGAGCGAACCGTCGCCATGTATCGATAATTAAATTACTCGCTGCGCATCACTACGAGTCACGGACGGGATTCGTGAGTTGTGGTCTCGCGTGACCCTAGAGCTACGTAACCGACGCAGCAACAGGCAGTAGCACTTGCTGAGTAGAAAGCTCTATGCTTCTAACCCGTCTTTACGACCTGCCTATAGCTTCCAGCCAATGAGTAAGTAAGTAAGTAATTACTTGCCATATATAGCTTCCAGCCAGTAAATGTATCTATGCACTTGTCTTCTTATCCGTCCAGTCGCGACCCGACAGCGAATATATGAATATTTATAAGTTCGGACGTGTAACTGTCTGTCTCTGTAATGGCACCATTTTACACTTTCGTCGTCCGACTGTCTGTCTGGCTGTCTGTGTTTGCATTAGTTCTGTCCACAGGTCAAGGTCAAACAAGAAATTTGAGCTAATGCTCACGAGACGCGCGAAAGCCTATAGCAGTTCCGGTTCAGTAGTTTAGCTGAAAAAAGAGCGTTCACGCTAAGTTAATATACAAATACCAAATTCTCTATCTGGATCGCATAACGATAGTCTTGTGGTGCCACCTTGTGAGTGATATAGACTTGTGTCGCAGCCCGAAATCGCCAAAAAATCCATATAAACCCCTTATTTTGGCGTTCAAGGTCATTCAAGGTCATTGAATTCGGCGCCAATCAAGAGCCAGTATACGACTTCCTATTAGTTATTAATAGTAACCTAGGCCCTATCTTGCACCGTTACTGAGATACAACGACTTATTGGCCAAAAATCGCAAATTTTGCCCACCCCCTCTTATTTAGCGCCCTCGTTTGGGGTGACCCCCTTCGAATTTATGGAAAAGCTTTACGGTTCCTGAAATTATATTTTCAGGCAGCAGATCGTGAAGATTTAATGATCTTACCTTGCATCGTTTTTGACTGATCCACTCGTGTGACGGACAGATAGACGGACAGACAGAGAGAATTGCGATGGCTAAGACGCGCTGAAAGCAGTAGCTGCTTTCGCGCGTAAAATTTATACAACAGATACTTGCTTGCTATGTTTGGCCACCTTACTCTATTGCCCACATGCAGGCTGCGCGTTGGAGCGGCTGGACATGAGCAAAGTGCTCGTTGACTTTTTGTGGTTTTTTAGCTGACCATACGATCGCGCTTATGGTAGGCTACGATTGTGTGGTCTGTCCGTCGTTTGCCTTTGTAACGTACGTACAGTGGCTAAACGGTACGTCGTACAGGGTCGGCGATGGTACCGCTATAAAATGGTAGGCCTACTGATGTAAGTTTCTGTAGGCTGTCACTGGTAACCACGTCGCTAGCTGCAGCGGTTTGGCCGCAATTTGCAATGCAAGTATTTGCGGGTGGTGACGAAAGTTTACGATATATTGGAAGTAACGGAAATAAGTAAAGAACTACTTTCTTTCATGTGCATGCATGACGGTAGGCTTCTCCTAGCGACAGCTGGGCTTTTGTTTTTTGCATCTCTGGCCACTTTTGCTAGTTCGTTCTAAAGCAGTTTCATTTGTCCATAAACGATTCAGATGGGCGAAAGTCATTGGTTATCGGTCAAGTAACTATTGCGCAAAAGGAATGACTGGGCACAGCTATATATATATACGATCAATTTTTCAGCAACACGACATAAGTAGTGTAACTGATATTGATTGATTTATAGTCACCCACGGTTAATGTCTTGTTGACCTTGAACGGGGTACCGAGGTAATTCTTGCAGCAGTTCGCCAATTTGAATAAACGTAAAATTCCAACTTTTAATATTTCAAGGTAGTGCAGAAAAGCAGTTAAGGTGTGATGAAAAGACTGTTGGAAATTTCGTTTCTTCCGTCGCTTAAAGAATTACGAAAATCTCAACTTCGTTCTTTACTTACATCAGCACATTGCTGTAGATTATTCGTAGATCGCAGTAAAGATGTGCGTGCGGCCAGAACGACGATTAGTGGGGCGCGACACATCAGTTTTGCTCGCGATACCGCGGATTATGAGCCAGTGATTGACCCTTTGAATTCGGCTACCCAGCGCAGCTTATTTCGGACGCCAACAAAAAACATACATTGAACTAATCTCTCGATATCACTGATAAGCTACGCACTGCACATACACTGTGTCTCAGAAAAAAACAGTCAAAATTGTTTTTGTCATAACTTTGTCAAATTTTCACTAACTTTAATAATTTTTGACAAGTTGATGGCTAAGACGCACTCATTTTCCACCTTACCTAATTTATGTCAATGCACTCACTACCATGTGAAACATAGATTCTCCAGATTGTTGCATAATGCTGAGTTTTTGTCTCAAGTAAACGCTGTAACGAGTTAACTAGGCACAACTACACTAAAATGTGACTTATGTAACAGAATTATAAGTTTCTGCAACAACTCGCTTACAAATTAGAATTTATGCCAAAGTGTGCTCCGCATACAAAGACGCAATGGCTTAGATGCAACGCTAATGGCGGATAGCAGAATCAACGATTGACTGATGAAATGCATTTACTCACCGATTAGACGTGTTTTAAGCTCATCCGCCAGCTATTTTGTTCTTTGCTGTTTTCAGCATAAAATATTTAATACTTGATAATTATTAAACCACGTCGCACCCTCTGTCGAATTGATGCTGCAAAGGTAAGCCATTTGATACAAATAATCGCCGCGTAATGTAACCATTTGGAGCATCTGTGTTTGACACGGAAGTGCGTTGACATAAATTAGGTGAGGAGGTAAATGAGCGCACTCTACGTAGTAATGTCGTCTTGGCCATCTTTGTGCCAAAAATTATCATTTGACAAAGTTATGCCAAAACAATTTTGACTGTTTTTTGAGACACGGTGTATTGAAGCAAACCATAACTAAAACGAAATATACACCGTGTCTCAGAAAAAAAACAGTCAAAATTGTTTTTGTCATAACTTTGTCGAAGTGTTACTAATTTTTATAATTTTTGGCGCAGTGATAGCAAAAGCGATGTTATTATGTAAGATGTACTCACTTTCCATTTTACTTAATTTGTGTCAACGCACTACCGTGTAAAACACAGATGCTCCAAATTGTTAGATAACGTTAAGTTGTTGTCTCGTGACGTTGTAACGACTTAATTAAGCACAAAATACACCTAAATGTAAATTATTTAACAGAATTATAAGCTTGTATAACAACTCGTTTGCAAATTATCAGAATTTATGCTCAAAGTGTGCCCTGCCTAAAAGACACAATGGCTTCGATGCAATCCACAGGCAGATAGCGTAATCAATGATCAACTGATCAATCGGCATTCACGTATCGAATAGACCTTTTCTATTTCGTCGATCTTATGGCGCGTGACTGTTTTTAACTCTCTGTGTTTTTGTCTTAGCGTTTTATTTTTGGATTTAAAAAATTTTTTTTAGTGTTTTTACGTGTTTTTATCGTGTTGTAACGTGTTCTTGAAGTGCAATTTGCACTTATACCACGCTAATCAGTTCGTAGTGATGATGATGATGAGACCTATTTTAACCTCATCGGTCAGCTCTCTTGTTGTTTGCTGTTATTATGGTTAACTGATTAATACCACAAAATTATTAAACCATGTGGCACTTTTTGTTTAATTGATAATGCAAAGATGATCAATCTGATGCAAATAACCACCGTGTAATGTAACAATTTGGAGCATCTGTATTTTACTTGTTAGTGCGATGACAAAAATTAGGTAAGGTGGAATATGAGTGCACCTTACATAATTCTATCGTCATGACCATCTTTGTGCCAAAATGATCAAAGTTTGTAGAAATTAGGCAAAGTTATAAGAAATAATCTTGACTGTCTTTTGAGACATCCGACCGAGAAGATGGTCGGATGACATCACAGACTGGTGCAACTGTACATTGCCAGAAGCCGTCCAACTCGCTAACAACAGACAACAGTGGAGAATAGTCACTGGCCTCAACGGCCCACAAGGGTCATGAGTTCGAGAGAGAGAGGGAGTCTTTTGAGACACGGTGTAGGCTATAAATGCAAAAGTGTATAGGCCTAGTCTAAAATCTTTCACGGAGCAAAAATTATCAAGAAGCCTATATTTAACAAAAACTTGAAAAGTAGTAGGGCCTAAGTTAGCTGTAAACATCGATTCTGGTGACTGCGAAAAGACAACAATGAAAAAGCCGTTTCGGCTTACTTTGCGGCACATAAACCGAAGATAGAAATTTACAGTCAACGTAACGTCACAGCTCGAACGCTATAAAACTTGTTTAGCAGCCAACTGTGCTACACTTGTGCTCGATGCCCTGCCAGTCTTAAATGCAAGTTACGTGCCTCGAAATTGAATGTCAACATTATTACGTCTCGTACGCCGTCTTTTCTCGTTTTACGCTTAACCACCGGCTTAAAATAAAACGTTTATGAACAGTTGAATTACATTTAAATGCATTTTGCTCTGCAAATTTGGTAGGCCCTATTAGCCTATAGCTAACTCATCACGACGCAAGATCACTAGCGACAACAACATAGGCGGATCCAGGAGTTGAAGTTGGGGGGACAAGGTCAAGTGCCGAAGGCGCGAGCCAAGTCGAGGCGCCGAAGGCGCCAAGTGGGTGTGAGATATGGGGAGGGGGTGTCTCCCTCCCCACGGGGGAGCGGTCTGGGGA
>Ga0209671_1001728_pt1 | contig 18867 bp, 26 predicted proteins | sample WorMetHERISLAND2_2_FD_187401 | JGI IMG/M metagenome (GOLD analysis project Ga0209671, IMG submission 187401) | Marine gutless worms symbiont microbial communities from Max Planck institute for Marine Microbiology, Germany - Olavius geniculatus... | ecosystem: Host-associated > Annelida >...
AAGAGGTTATTTTTTTCCTATGATGCAGGTCATTCTCCTATAACTTTTTTTATCGTAACTAGTGGAAGTATATCTACTAGTTATTTCAATATATAACGTCCGTTTCATTTATCTATTTTACCATTTTAGTTCTTTGAAACGATATTACCAATATTAAGTTATCAAGTATCTATTTTTAAAGTACCAGATCTCAAAATAATGGAAATATAGCAAAAAAATATAGAAATAAAACGGACGTCCCCATTCTTCCCCCGTTCACGGCGTCCACTCGAACGAAATGTTAGGCTCTCACTCACTACACGCAGTAGGAAATGCATTGCTGCAACGGTGGCGTGAGAACCTGCGCACCACCACCGTGGGCTAGCGCGAGCCAAAACTGCTGAGTGCGTCGGCAGCGCCAGGCCGCGGGCGAACGTCAAACGACGGCGAGAACATGTCTGCTGTCAGCTGACGTTCTGCTGCGCGTGACCCGATCACCAAGTGATAGCCGATTCGGTCTAGTGCATCCATCCTGATCAGCGGATCGAAGTTGTCTGCGTGCTCAGCGAACCCCATTCCCTTTAGTGTCTCTGGATCGAGCGAAACGTCGAATCGCCGATAGCGCAGAATCGACTGCGCGGCCTCGGCCCCAGGCTGGTCGCTGCTTCCCGTTGACCCTTCCCGAAGCTCCTCGTGAGTCAGCGCAGCAAGGGCAAGCTGGCTCTGCTGCTTGAGGCCTCTCAACATAGAAACTAGTGTTCGAATGGTCCTCTGGCCGGTCAGCGCATCGGGCCTTCGTTTAATCGCCGGCGGTTCGCCCGCGCCGACTGAAGTCAGGGAGATTCGTCGTCGACCCGTACGCCAGCGAAACGGAAATGTAGGTCCCGTTGCGACGAGGAAGAGGTATAGGGCCGGGTCTGGACCGAGGCTCGTTTCTCCCGACAGGTAGAACCCAGTATCGCCTGGCAGCTGGAGCTCGACCGGCGGCAGGGAGATCGGCAGTGAGACACTAGCCAGCAGTATCTCGGACAGCGGCAGGTCGCGGTGCGCTGCGTTGGGAATCCGGGGATGGTTCGTCAGAGCGCTGATCTCTTCAGTATCGATTCGTGTCAGGGGGACGCAGAGACCCGTATTCAGCTCCTCCGAGCCTAAGACGGTGTCACCGAACGCTGCATTTAGCAACTCGCGGATGGGACCCGCACGGTATAGCGAACGGAATAACCCAGCCCTGAGCCAGGACCGGGTCGACAGTATCGAGTTCATTCCATCACAGAAGGTCTTGCGAGCCTCCGCAACGCTGCGACCGAGCGCTAACTCCGCGGCGGTTATCGCTGAAACGCCCACGCCCCCGATAAGATCGAAATAGTTGCTCAGACGGAAGTCCGCATCACCGTAGCGAGCACTGAGCAGCGCCTCCAGGCGCTCCAGGTAGCCAATGGCGATGGCGGTGCGCACGCCCGCGGAATCGAGCGAGAGGATCCGCTTGGGAAGCTGCGCCTCAAGCCTCTCCGAGAGCGTTGGTGGATGGTCCGGATCAAAGTAGAAGGGCACCACAACGTCGTCGCCATCAGGAAGGCCCGTCAACTCGGGCGCTGCCTTCCGAGTTACGCGCGACTCCTCCATTCTGTCCGCGGCTGCGTTGAGGGCCATCACGGTTCCTGCTTCCAGACTGACGGGCGTCTCGAAGAAGCCCGCCAGGTTTCCACTGAGCTTGGCCCTGAATCGATTAAGTCGTTCCTGGGCTATCGGGTCCCTGAGGCCCTCGACGTCGGCGATGTTCCAGTTTGCGTTCTCCTCGACAAGGAACGGGATCACCTCCAGCCCGGCAGCACGTGCCCATTCGACTTCCAGCTCCGTGATGCTGGTTTCACCATCTCCCCCCTCTTCGACCGTCGGCACCCAGCCATAGCGGAAAGCGACCAGCACCACGAGGACCTGGCACTGCTCGACCCGTTTTTTGCACTCGGGAACCGACGGATTGCCAGTTGGTGTCCAAAACTTGTGATCGATAGAGACCCAGCTGCGCTTCCCTTCGGAGTTGAGTCTCTGGATCATATCGGAAACGACCTCGGCATGAGTCTCGAGGTCCTTGCCGGTATACGAAACGAAGACGCGATAGGTATGGACGGAAGCCATTGTGCAACCTCAAAGATTTACACTGGAATGCTCGCCAGCCCAATGGAGCATGCTTTGGCGCGATATCGGCGGTCGTATTCGACTCCTCAATGTGGCCGCAAAACTCACGATTCGGAATCCGCCGCCTAACGCCTGCTGGTGAGCAGCGGCCTGAGTGAATTTCGAGCTTGCACGGTCTTAACGTAAAAGCGCGGTCTGCACGCCTTCTGCTCCACTAGCGTTGTTATAATTTGGTATGCAACCTATTTCAAAAAATCCCATAACAGTATGACAATAGGAGCAAAAATAAAACAAAGAAAAAAAATTATTATTCCGATTTGGAATTGTTTTATGTTTAACACGCCGAAGTATTTATAGTCTGGTGTACTAAATTCGTTGCTACAGCTGGGACAGACTACCAGGTGCGCCCTATAGATTTCTTCAAGATCAGATTTCCATGGTAGCAACATATTATCCGTTGCAAATTTTATAGAAAAAAGACTTGCCCGCAATCTATACTTGAGGTTTCTCTTTATATTAAATTCCTTTTTGCATTTTGGACATTTAGTGTTGTTCGTCATGATTAATTACGCTCGATTATAACGCCGCTAATCAGCCGCGCGGCTTTTTGCGTCGGCTGAATTAGCCTTGTTATGCAATTTTAGTTCACATTATTGTAAATATGTTTTCATTGCGCTTTCAATTATTGTTTTGGTAATTGTTGATGTAATACTCTGAGCGAAATTTCGAACGCCTTCCCAATTTTGACCATCATCTGAAAATGCACTTTTTGCTTCAATTAGATATTGTTTATAAAGTCTTCCCATGCTTTGGAAGGGATTATCTTTTATATCAATATATCCTCTTCTTAAAAGATATGTAGTATCTTGATTCTCTTTGATTTTTCCTGAGCTTGCAGCTTTGAATAGTGTTGATCTCTTACTGGGTGAAAGTGAGCTAAGCCCACGATTCCATTGTTGTTCTAGAGAGAAAGAACATCGTTCGATAGCACTTATTAAATATCCTTTTCGATCTGAATCAGTTGAATCAGAAAAGGTCTCATGAGAGAATAAATCAAATCCAAACTGCTGCAAATTGTAAGGTATTAAGCCTATCAAGGATATAGCAAATCTGCATTCATTCTCATTAAGTCGGTTACCGCTCCGGCTGGAAACTTCCATTAAAAAGTTTATTGCTTCACTCTCAGTAAAACCTTTTAGAACAATAACATAAAAAACGTTTGATAGCGGAGCACGTATTAGTGTCTCATCTACTGGGAAATTTTCTTTAAAAGAAGTCGCACATGCTACTACATGACCAGAATCAATAATTGACCGAAAAAAAGATGCGATTTCGAAAGAGGCTTTTTCATCGTCTGAAATATAGCCCAACATATCATCAAGGTCGCTAATAAAAAAAATGACCTTACCATGAGATAATGACAGTTTCTTTAAAAAATTAAACAAACGAAGTTCATTAAATGTGATATTTGTAGAAATTACTCCAATTTGTTTAAGACTGTATTGAATTTTTTCGATCAAATTCGGAAGATTTGAACTGCCATGGCTTTCCAGCCAAATTATTGGTACATCTTCATTGAATATTTTGAGTGACTTCTTTGCATGAAGTAAAAGAGACGTTTTTCCAATTCTACGCTCTCCAGTTATAAGCACGCTTTGATCATGAAATAATCTTTTTGACAAAGAATCTATTTCATTCTCTCGCCCAAAAAAATCATTGCCCCAAACAACAGAGTTTGGGTTAAATGCAATTTTTTTATAAATCATGCGAAGTTCGTCCTAAATCATTATTTTCATTGCATTGCATAACGACCGCCGGTCACCTGCGCCAGAGAGATTCGAATCTCATACTAAATAGAGGTAATAGGCTCGATAACCACCAAATTTTTAATCGGCTCGGTGTCTGGCGTCAGGTGCACTGGCATGATATTATTCACCTGTTAATTGAAAACCTATTGGAGCTTTTAATGCCTCAAATTCATAAAAATTTAAATAAAGAGTAACTGGTTCGTTTAACCCCTCATATGTGACTTCATACATGTCCAATAAACCACTACCTAAAAAACCCTTTGAAGTCTTAAATGCACAACAACTCCCAACCCTCTTATAATTTATTTTTTGGCCATTAGGGCCGCGAAGGCGATTTAAATAATTGCGTTCATTTTCTGGACCTTTTCCTTGAGCGATGCCTCCAACCTTTATTGGATTATCTTCGGTATATCCATAACTGCTATCCTGAGACTCGATTTGCTGATGCCCGGTAGATGCACAAGCCCCTGAAACGAAAAAAATGCAGACCATAAGGAATAGAGTTGATAATATCAATTTTTGGATCTTCATGAGTGGTTTCCTTCGAAAAAAATATCGCCTGCGCATCACCTGCACCCAAAGCTCCGAGCAGTTTGTAAACGGCAATTTATTACAATTTGCGAATAAAGATTGTAAGCGGAATTGCTTTGGGTGTCAGAGTGCATGCGCTTTGTTGTGTGCCGGGCACTGCCCGGCTGCTAAATGGTGCTGTCTGGTATTATGACACGCATATCAGGCAAAGTCCAGACCCAGCCTGACGGAGGCGAAGGGTAGCCGAAGGCAAGGGTGGTACAGCAATGTACGCCTGAAGGAAGCTGGAGGCAAAAGCGCGGGTCGACGAATCCCGCTAATAAACAGCGGGACGCAAGCGCACGCATTGCCCCGCACCGAGAGGTGGAGGGCAGGCAGATATGAGGCGGGGTATGGTCGGGACGAGTCCGCAACACATGGGTCTTCGCCGTAGGCTACGCCCCCACAAGGGACAAAGTCCTCTATCCGTCATTGACGTACTCCGTATATCTGACGATCGTGCGCTGAAAGTAGCCGGTGCTTACCCCGGGAGACCCGTTGCGTCTCGAAAGTTGAGTCTGCTGAAAACATGACCGGATTATCAGGGAGAAGCGGTTGACCAAAACCCCGGCGCCGGTGGGCCATTGCGTCCTGACCACCGGCGAGCCTAACCCCGCAAGGGGCAGGGAACACAAAGATAGGCATGCAACAGCAGATCAACGGCCGAGTGAGCGGACCGTAAGGCGAGCCCATCACGTAACGGGAGTCAGCAGAGGGCATATTAAGCCAGTGGAAACGAGCCGCGGTGAAATAGACGCGGAGGACTCACCCTGGTGAAGGCCTGAACGGTGCCACCTGCCGAATGGCAGGGGTAAATGAGAGTGGTGATTAGGATGCGCTTCTAATGAGATCATTGCAGCAGTGGCTGAAGATCTCATTGCGTTGCGTCTACTCGAAAGCCCGACAGGTCAGAAACAGCTCAAGGAATTGTGAGCGGGACAACATGGGTGATGCGATCGGTGTCACTGGTGCTTGGTTTGCGATGCGGATGATTGTGTCGACTTTCTTCAGAAGCAAGCAAGTCAGGATTTGACAACATAATTTAGTCAAATTTGTTCTCCTGTGCCTGGTCCTGCCTGATCAGCCGAACCGCGCAGTGCGGACCCGGATGCTGCGTGGTGTGGGAGGGGGGAGTTGTGAGGCTCCTCCCTATCCCGATATACGCTAGCTTTTTTCGTTTCGAATTTCAGGTGTTTTGCGTTTTAAATAATAATTTTTACAAGCAGGACAAACCATTTCATGAACATTACCGCTCGATGTGTGTAAATGAATTGCCTTATTGTTTACCTCCCAAAAGTGAGAACAAAATGGGCTTCCTGCATGTTTGCCAGAATTGTCTGTAAAGTAATATGCATCAAGGTGTCGAGATAAATTTTCTTTTAATTCTAACGCTTTCTTCAAATCAACTATTTCTCTTTCCTTTTCAGAAAGTAGTTCACGAATTTCGGCCATGCTAATTCGAGCGTCGGCCAATGTTTCTAAAAGTTCGGCCAGTTTAATTTTAAACTCTGCTTTTTCAAGTGAAACATCTAAGAGCCATTAAGAGGCATAACCAGAAATACCGAAACATTTGGAGCCACATAATAGTTTAATCTCTTCAGCGTTCGTAGTAGTACAGCACAACGGCCCGGCATGAGCTACAGGCCACCAAACTTCGAGAAGCTAATAACTTCACGCAAACCGGATAGCTTTTCCTGCTAGCTCCATGCCGCTGGTTATGCAAAAATCTCGTTCAAACCGGGCTTCTTTAACAATAGGTTAAATACGAACTTGCAGATCGTGTCAATCCTTATGGGTTATGTGTTTTCTTTCGTATTTCTTCCGATGATCCATACATGCCGTCCATCACCGGGTGGCTCCCTAGTTTCGCTATGTAACACCTCAAGCCCGGAGTTTTCTAAAAGAGACACGGAGTTATCCCAAGCATAATGGCTCCAATACATGTTTATCCCATAGAAATCCTCAACTCCCTCCCAATCTGAAAAACCAATGCTAATTAGAAATTTACCATTTGGCTTAAGGACTCTGAAGAATGATCTGTAAATTAATGCATGTAGATCGCGGGGTACGTGAAATATGGCATATGAAGAGACAAGTGCGTCGAACGAATTATCCTCGAAATCAATTGACACCATATTCATTCTGATGAATCTGCCAGATGGGACATTCTTCCTTGCCAGATTCAGCATTTTATTGGATATATCAATTCCGATAACAGAATGGCCCCGGCTGCTCAAATATTTTGAAACAGGTACTCCTGCCCCACAACCAATATCTAAAACCCTTGAATTTGCAAGATACAAACTGCAAAATTTAACTAAAAGATCAATGTTATGGTTGGGATCTTTGGCTTCATGATAGGCATTGGCAATATCGTCATAACCTGCTTCAACAAATCCAGTGATGTCTTTCATATTTGTCTTCATTAAGTATAACGTGAGCGTGAGCAGCGGCCCGATTAAATTTCAAACTGGCAAGGTCTTTACGTAAAACCGCAATCTTCACGCCGTCTGCTCAACGCATTTGTTCGCGCTTGTTTAAAATAAATGAACTTCATCGCTCGTACATTTGATATGAGGATGGAACTTCACAACATTTTTAAATATTTCTGCTTTTTTTATCATTAGCGTGTCATTTATGCGATGTTCTTTCCCATTGTTCATTTTTATGAATGATCCGCCGTCAACAATATGATTTATCGATACAATTTTTGTTGCGTCAAAAGTGAGAATATTGGTCTTAAAATATGGTTTTTCAAATATTTGAACATTGTGTTCGTCGATTTTTATTTTGAAGTTCCTTGGAAAGAATATCCATAAAGAGAAACAAAAAATCCCAGTTAGAGAAACAAGCGATAAAACCGGCAAAAAGAACCACTCAAAATTAATTACAGGTGGCCAAATGTTGGCCAAATATAGTGTTGCTCCAATAAATATGCCTAAGCATGCTATAAACCCAAAAAGGTTTCGAAAGAGCAAGCTATTTACTGAAATAATAGTATTCATTCAATTGTAGCGAACTGTTGAGGTAACCAGCCGGCAATCTTGCCTTCGCACCAGCAATGAGCTTAACGCAAATCCGCATAGTTTTTCCAATCTGGTTCACTGATTGGTTATGCACAATTTTAATCAACTGGTTCGAATGGCACCAGTCGTACGAGCCTTTCAGGCATTTCTCGAATTGCAGGACAGACTATCTCCCCGTAGCTCGAAAGAAGTGGTTTATTCGGTTGCCAGTAATGCATATAGAAAGCAATACGTAGATCCCCTTTCTCTGGTGCCGAAGACCAGCGGTTGACTGAAAGGGCTTGCCCATCCGAAGTGAGAAACGCCTCTGCCCAGGGAGCCTGCCAGTTTTCCTCTGGGACACCATCTTTTCTCTGAGTAAAATCATCCACGCTAAAATTTGAATCCCTATTATGTACGAGTGCTTCAACTAAGACCACAGTTGAAAGTTGGTCACGACAATGACGCTCGGCTTGCGCTTTATCATGTTTTGACATTGGGTAGCCGTACAATATATCAAACTGCTGTTGGAAAAGCTCTTTAGTCACAGGTAGTCTATATACCCCAAGAACGTCAATATACGGATTCACCATATCATTACCTTTCGAACGTGCGCAACTACATAGAGACATCGAAAGCATGACTATAAAGATCCAACGATTCATATTCTAACTCTATGCATAACGGCTGAGCTAACCTACCGGCGCTGGATTGTTGAACCTTCAAAGAAATTCACGCAAATCGGCATAAATCGCCCGGTTAGGTTAAGCGACTGGTTCTGCTTAAACTATTCTTTGACTTGTAACCTTCTTTTCTTTAAGTCATCAGCAGTTACAGTTTGTTTAATGGCACCATCCTCATAGATTTCTCTTTTGATAAATTTCCCTGACTTGATAGGTTTCGCTCCTCGAAGACCATAGTACTCCTTTTTCGATACTGATCCGTTTTCATAATAAGTGTAAAGAAACATCCCTTGGTCCTTGAGATATTTTGTTTCAACCTCAAGTTTCCCTTTGCTGTATCGTGCAATATAGGCAACCCGAACCTCGCCGTTACCATAATCTATAGTAAATCCTGAAAATGGGATTTGGTCGCCCTCAGCATACGTAAGTTTATCTTTTTCTATCAGCTTCGAGCGCTCAACATGTCTCGTGAACTCGATTGACCTACGTCGATCGAAAAGCTTTTCGTTTTGGAGGTTCTCTTCGAGGAATGCCACCCATTGGCCTGGTGACGCTGTGAACAGCAGACGCTTTTTGCCGGATCCATCGACTATCTCAGCATGCGGCAATGAGATGTGCCCTTTGTCGATTTGACGAAAAATCCACTTTCTGTTCATTGGGATAAGGTATACTTTTGGTCCAACAATCTCTATTTTCCACAAAGTATGAGCGGGGATAACATGGAATAACCATTCCGTACTGATAACTTTGTCATCAATATTCTGTTCGCTCACGGTTATGTCTAAGAAAGCAATTTCTTTGATTTTAAAGTAGCCGAAAGAAATACCTCCAGGAGGCGCATTTGGGTCAAGGCATTCTATCTCTTCTACACCTACCTGCCAAACACGGCCATACTTAAAGCCACCAAACCATTGACCACTGATAGGGGATTCGCGGATATATTCGTCCTGTGTGTAAAATTTGTTCACAGAAAGAACCCTGCAGCCAGATATAAGGAACAAGACAAAAATACAAAACACTACCTGTAGGATCAAACGAGGGGTGTTATGTATCATAAGGTGACTCCTCTTAGCAGAACGGTGAGCGTGAGCAGCGGCTTAAATGCCTTCCGGTACTGCACGGCATCTACGTAAAACCGCGATCTACACGCCGTCTGCTCCACGCTTTTGTTCTGCCGCGCTTCGCCAAATTCCTCGAAATAAATAAGCAGAAATTACGGATGAAAGCATCAAGGGTGCCAAAAAATAAGTTCCCATAATTGGGAAGGCATATACAACCATCATCAAATCTTCATCTATCAAAGTCATTCCTATCAAAACAACGAAAATTACAAGATAGCTGACAAAAAAGCCAGAAACTGAAGCCCAGATTTTATCATGTACCCACTTGAAAGAGAGGGAACATACGCAAAAAGAAATTAAAGCCGTCAGTGTTATAGGAATAATGGGACCTGCGTTCGAAATTCCACCAGTAGTATTAAAACTGTATAGTAGATAGCTGGTACTCATTCCTATAAAAAGGATCAATGATGATAAACACTTTCTCATATGCATATGCAGAACGTCCGGGGATGAGCTGCAGGCCTGAGGCCTTACAAGTTAGCACGGCATTATACGAAAACCGCCCCGGCTTTTCCTGTCAGCTCCATCCCTTTGTTAGACATAAAAAAGGAATGATTCACTGATATCTCGTCAAGAAATCGGCCGATGTAGAACAGTTTGTAGGGAATAGCTGGCCGCAGATACTTAACAGTAAATCGTCATCAGTAACCATAATCTGATCGTCTCGCGTCAGGTACAGAAGGTGCGATACATCGAAAAAGTCGTTTCGGGCCGGAGTCTCGCCTTTAAGTAATCTCTCGGCCTGTCGAAAACTGTCAGCTTTAAGGAAGCGGTCAATTCGGCCATTGTAGCTCCTCAAAATCCGCAACAAGCTCTCTTCGCTTTTGGCTCCAGGCATATTCATCGCCACATATATAGCAAGACGTCTGAGTTCTTCGCTGCGGCTTTGCCTTGCCAGACTATCCCGGAATGTCTGGCTGCCTGCTAAAAGATCACAAGCCTTCTTTATTTTTTCAGGTGGTACTTCTGTGCGCATTTGAGATATTTGGTTCTGCACTTCCTTCGAGTGACCCAAAGTAATCGTAACATCCATTCCGCAAAGTTCTTCGAGCGAAATAGCGTCTCGGGTTTCCGCAGACGATTTGGTGAATTCACCGAAACTTGCCGACTCCATGGCTAAAGCACACAACCTTTGGATCCTATGCCTCAGCTTATCACGTACGAGGACTACAGCGAACGATTCAGCTATGATCTCTCGTGGAGTGTTCCAGTTAATAGGAATGGCTGAGACCTTTAGCTTTTTCAAAACGCCAACACGTTGGGCATACTTGCGTTTGGTCATGCCAGATAGGAGTTCGAATACCGATAGGAAAGATGTATAGCAAATTGCTTGGGAAATCTCACGATTATCAACAAGCCACCTTGACAAGCGGATTAGTGAACTGGTCTCAAGGTAGTAAATACTGTTCATATGGCTTGCATCCCTCTGAGTCTAACGTTGCGAATCAGCCGCGCGGCTTTTTGCGTCGGCTGCATTTGCCTTGTTGGCCATTGTAATGCAGGTTATTCTAAATTTTCTGCATCGGCTAAGTCTTGTGGGCGGCCGGTAGCCCGTTTGTTTTTCTTTAAGTTTTCAAGATCAATAAAATCAATATGAAGACCTTGAATTTCGACTTCAACTTTTGTCTTGTAACAATCCTCAAACTTTAGATCTTTTAATGACGTCAGGATATCGATACGATTGGGTGGATAACCCAACTGAATTATCTGATCGCTCTCAAGAAAGTCGTCAGGTTTGAGGCCTAAGGATCCAAAACCGAATTCCTTAAGAGCTTTCAAGATATTATTTGCGTTATCTGGCGACAACTCTATCCATACATCAATATCTTTTGTATAGCGTGGATGTCCGTGGAATGCCACGGCATACCCGCCAACAACCAAATATTTAACCTTATTTTCGTTTAACAATTCTAAAAACTCTTTGAAATCCTTGCTCAGCATTATACCTCCATAAATTATACTCTTTTCGGATTTGCTCTAATGCGCCCAATCTCTCCTCAAATGACTTTGATTGCCAAAATGAAAAATCATTAGGCTGTTCATTTATTTTATATTTTTTAACTACCTTACTTACACTCATGACAACCTCGTACTCTTATTGTTGAAATCAAAAATAGGTGAAATCAAGATTGCGGCCAACGTCTGCTGGTGAGCAGCGGCCTAAAGAAATTACAAGCTTCCACGGCCTTTACGTAAAACCGCGGTCTTCACGCCGTCTGCTCCACTAGCTTGGTTAGCGTTTTATAGATTCTACAACCACGTCCGACTCATCAGGTATATTTTTACAGTATTGCTTAATTGCGTGATATACCTTCTTCATGACCATTTGCCCCTTATTGTAATAATGATCGGGTTCTACACGATTGAAAGTTATTGTATTAATTTCAAGCTCAGTCTCTCCAGATTCGTTTTGTTTCATATGTAAATCGCTATATATATTGCCGGACATATATCTGAAATAAATATCAAAATAATCTGATTGGATTTCCCAAAATTGATCAACCTCAGGAACTTTTGACAGAGCCATTATAATGCAGTCTTTAGATATCGGATCTTTTATCGATGTATAGTGTCTGACACCATGAAGAAAGTCACAACTGTATATATGAGAAAGTAGAAAAACAAAAAAGATTATTAACAATCTATATCTGCTACCATAGATTTTCATAATTTCTTTTCAGACGCTAACGGTTGCGGATAACCAGCGGGCTATTGGACTTTCGTGATAGCAAGGAATTAAACGCAAACCCGCATAGTTTTCCCCGCCTGGTTCATCCGACTGGTTATAAACGTAAGATGAAAGAACCTTGAAGTATGAGTAATTAAATAAAAATACATTCCCTTGCGCCTGAGTCTGATAAAGACTTTCCAACAATGGATTTCCGGTTTTCGGAAAGTAGCTCTGTTAAAGAGTCGATGTTCCGAACAGTAATCTTTGGTCTGATAAAAGTGCGACCAACAACTAATTTGGAAATACCGATTCTAAAAAATGCTGTTAGGCACTGTTCAGGGCTTAATGATGATTTTGATTCAACATCATTAAAATCAAAAACTTTAATCCGTATATGAGAATCTGCAGGAGTTAATCCATCGCCCCACCCAAGCACCTTAGGTTTATCTGCAACACTCTCCAAAAATAAGATTGGTTTGGCCTGAACTATCTTATTTTCGCAGTAAAAAGTTACTACATCAGGGTTGAGCTGAATCTCAATATCATTTGAAAATCGTCCAATAAAACTGGTGATGAACTGCTCAATAAAATTCATAAACGCATTTTTGAAAATTTATAACGATGAGCTAACCTACCGGCGCTGAATATTTCGGTTTACGAAAAATTTCACGCAAACCGGCAGAAATCTGCCGGTTAGGTTAAGCGACTGGTTAGAAAATTACTTAGTTCAGTCGCTAAATCTACTGCTTCTTTTTCTTTTAGACGTATGCCAAATCGGTAGGAATTATCATTATAATCTATTGCTATTGCGCCTAATTTTAATCCAAACTTCTTTGAATAATATCTTATTGGTTTTTCTGGCTCAAAATAGCCTGAAGCCCTAATATTTTTCACATCAGTCTTGGTAAAATACCTTGTAAGACCTACACCAAAAATTGATCTTCGATGTTTAAGATCGTCAGGTGATATTGTGATAATTTCTTTGCCAAACATTGACCAGAGCCATTCGGGAAAAAATTGTAATCCTCCAAAATATAAAAAGGCTAAAATTATAAAAAAAATCCACGGCAATTCTGAAAAAAAATTAGAAAATCGGAATATGACAAAATATGGGCCCACAACCATGAACCCAATAATTATGAATGTCAAAGGAATCAGTCTCTGAACATCTTTATAGGTATCAATCTCTGCAACGGCCTCTACATCTGAAGTGTATGTTTTTATGCGTTTACCGATTTTTTTCATGTTGATTTCTAACGGTGAGCTAACCTACCGGCGCTGGATATTTGAACCTGTATTTAATTATACGCAAACCGGCATAATTTTCCCGGTTAGGTTAAGTGATTGGTTCGGCGATACTCAAATTGATGATGGAACTTTTTTGTCTGTTGGTTCATCTTTTATGACTTTGTTTAATGCCCAAATAGCATAAATACCAATCGCTGTCCCAATTGGAAACGACCAAAGGGTTAGCAAGGCAAGGATAAATCCAACATATCTTGTTGCCCATCTTTTTTCTGACCTTATAGATGTGCCAACAAAAATGTAAATGAAGGAAAGAATCAAAATTGCTAACAAACCCACCCAAATAAAAATCTGAACTTTAGTTTGAAATACGCTTTTTGTTTCTACTTCCAAGATTCGAAAGAAGTCACTTATGCCGATATAGGCGGCAATAGGGAAAATCGCAAGCCCAATAAAACCTAATATCATATAGAGAAGTCCGACATTTTTAACATGATTTCGATTTTTCATTTGTGCCTGAAAAAGTTAATTTGGTGCCGAACGGCAAGCTAACCTACCGGCGCTGGATATTTGAACCTACATTGAATTATACGCGAACCGGCATAGTTTTCCCGGTTAGGTTAAGCGATTGGTTCTGTGCCTCGATTATCTATTCAAACGTTTCATAATAAAAATGACAAAGATCGTCATAGTATCCCCAGCCGATACCATCTGCTGAGTTCATTATTTTCTCCAACCTTTTTCGAAATGTTGCCTGTTTGCTTTTTGGTAATTTACGAACTGATTTAATTGCTCCTCTATACATCTCAACGAGTTCATTGTAAAATCTCTCGTTAATGTCACCATAATCAAGGGTGAATTTCTTTCCGCATTCTACGAAATATATCATCAAATCAGCGGTTCCTCTATCGTCATTTGTCGCCTTTGCATAGGCCTCTATGGCTTTATTGGCCCTCTCATAGTTGAAGTCGTCGTCATCTTCAAAAATATCCGGATATAGAGATTCAGAAATAATCTTTTTATATTTACTGAGATTAGCACTTCCTGCTTGAAACCGTGCGTGAAGAAAATTCTTATTTTCATCTGAAAGTTGGTAAAGGTCTTTTATCAGTTCAACCAATTGGGAAACCTCAAGTTTCTTTACCGAACGTTTAACGTCAATCCAAGTTTGATCTTTTGATTTCTTTTTCTGCATCTACTTTCACACAGAACGCTGCTAATCAGCCGCGCCGTGTTTTTGCGCCGGCTGAATTAGCCTTGTTATAATTCTCTCAACTCTAAAAGCTCTGTAACATTACGCCACCATTTACATTCTCTTTTATACAACTCCCAATCAATTCCCGGATCACCATTTACATATTCACGCTCAGTTAAGATTGCCTTAATTTCATATAGTTCAGGGAATATTTTCCAGGGGATATGCTTTACCTTATGCCCATCAATTTTAGTTTTAGATTTTACCTGGGATCCTTTCATTTCGTAGAGCTTACATTTGTGAGAAGTATTAATGAAATTTTCTGCGGTTTTTAAAGATGGCGAATATACTGAAAGTTCCGAAATGCCATTCTCTTCAGTACTATAATCTATAACATAACTATCCCAATCAGGTTTTCTTTCTTTCGCCCAAATTTCCCCTCCTTTGATTGTTAATCCAATGTAGGCGGATAACCTATTTTGTTTTTTATAGGCGAATATTTCAATGCTCATAATCCCATTTTTGATTTGTTTGTTTAAGACATCTCGTAGTTCTTCAATTTCATAAGAATGAGTTGGATAATTGAAAAAGAGCTCAAAGTCATTTCCACCTTCCAAAGATCGAACAGAAGTATATTTATCAAAAAGAACATCAAATATTATGAGTTCGTCATCAGTTAGATTCGTTTTGTTTGTTCTTTTTAGGAATTGTTTCATTTTGAAATTATAACGGTGAGCTAACCTACCGGCGCTGGGTATTTCGATTTTTGAAAAACTTCACGCAAATCGGCAGAAATCGCCCGGTTAGGTTCAGCGGCTGGTTAGCTGTTTTTTTTTATAGCTCCTAATTTTTTAACCTCGTAATTTTTTCTATTAGGTGCTTTGCACTTATCTTAATATCGTTCTCCTTAGATTTAATTTCTTTTTCTGAAAGGCCAACTAACTCTTTTAATAAGTACCCAATTGCAACAAGATCAGCCGGTAAAGTACCTTTCTTTGGTGACCAGGTTGTGCCAGACCAGGAACCAATCCCTCTGTTCCAATGCGATACATGGTAGGAAATACCATCTAATCCCAGTCCGCCTTCATCCTTATATCGAACTCTAGCAAGTATTAGTTCCCAAGCTTTCTCAAGGGCATCTGCTGTTCTTTCTGATATAGAGATAGAATGTCTTTCGACCTGTTTTGAAAGCTTAGAAAGTGCGATAGTCTGTGTTTTGGCATTAACTGAATACGATTCTTTTTTTCCATCGTCAGAAATCTCTCGCATCATCTCCGTCCAAAGATGTTTCTTCAACACTTTCACAATCAGCCGAGACTTACCATTATTTCTTATTAAATATACGGCCCACTCATTCTGAAATGATGGAATTGCAACAATCTGACACTTTCTATATCTGTGTTCTCCAACCAATAGCTCCCGTAAAGTTACATAGTACGGATCAGGCGCGACTACTAATGAGTATAAATCAGTCGCCGGTACTAATTCATCGCTCACAACTCCCCCATTCGCATGATTTAATATAGGAACTAAAATTATGATAATACTGAAATTAACTATCGCGTTTTTTATATTCATTTTTTATTCAAGCTAACGGTTGAGCTAACCTACCGGCGCTGGAACTCTCGGCCAGCACAGAATTTTACGAAATTCGTCATAATTTGCCCGGTTAGGTTAAGCGATTGGTTGGGCAATCTTTTCGCAGTCTAGTTAAGCACTTTTGAAAATAGTATTTTGACAGTCTGAAAAATTATCAAAAGAAAACCGGAGACAATGAGACCATACCCACAAAAAATCAAATTTCCTGAAAAGCCGCGATCTGTTACACTTCTCTTAAATAGAAGATACTCCAATATGAGATCTTTACCTGGATAAATTGCAGCAATAATAACGTCAATAACAACCAAAAGGGTGCCAAAAAAGATTGAAAATAAACCAGCTTTGTATAACGGCACCTTATCTTTTTGAAGGCCTTTAAATAAAAGTTTAGTCCCTCCGATAACGGCTAAAACAAAAAAAAGAATGTTTATTCCAAATTTAATATTTTCAATTTGCATGGTATGTTGAGCCCAACGTGAAGCTGACTTGCCGCCAGCATGATATTCAAACTGCACCGGATTTAACGCAAACCGGCATAGATCTCGCGGTCAAGTCAAGCGTATGGTTGGGAGGTGTTCAATGGATATCTGAATACCCACCATAATTTCCGCAGTGAAGACAGCGAAAAATATAGGCGGTTGGTCCATTCTCCTTATCCAAGGCATTTATATAATTATTTAGGTCGCTTCCTTCTAAGCCGCAATCATTTTTCAGTGATCCAATTAGGCTTTGATCATATTTGGCAACCTCACTTTTGCCCCCAATTTCAATAAACTCTGCTGCGTCACTGCAATGAGTCCACCAACGTTCTTGCTGCCAACCGACAAAACCGGGAGTCCGAAAGGCGACCTCCTCTTTTACAGAATCAGGAACCTCATCCCATGATCCGTAATCCCCAATACCGGCATAATCTGTAAATTCTGCATCAAATTTGTCATGAACTGAACCATCAGCTATGCACCAGGGGCAAATACAATCAACTAGCTCTTCCTCAGCGTAAGGGGAGCCTTTGTAGATGTAGCCTCTTTTCTCACCGCAACACTCACATTCATTCTCAGATGGGACTATACTCCCTGATTTTATGGGATCAGGATGATATTTAAATTTCGGAAGTTTCAATTTCAGTGCTCCCAACGTCCGCCAATGAGCAGCGGCCCAGATTAGCTTCAAGCCTGCACGGCCTTTACGTAAAACCGCTAACTACACGCCGTCTGCTCCAGTGGCATTGTTAGCATTTTTCCGACGCTGAGATATCCATGTACATAGTCCTGAGATATGAAACCATCCCTATTTTTCTCCAAAATTTTCGGGAGACCTCATTTGTTGTTGCGATTTTCACTTCTGATCTTTTGATCCCTTTCGATTTAAACTATTCAGTGCTTTGATTAACGAGCTTGGTAGCTATTCCTTTTCTGCGAAATTCTTTAGTGACTGAGATGTCGTTGATTTCACCTTAATTTTCAGACAGCCAAGTAGCTGGATATTTCCGCAAAAATGAAAGACTAAATCCAACAATCACACTGTCAGTTTCCGCAACTAGTGGCAAAGCGGAGTCATTTTCAATCTGTTCGATGAACCAGGCTGCATAATGTTCGTGTCCCGATGGCTTTAATGTGAATATGCGATCATACTCAGTATGATATTCAACCATCTCTTTAAAGAGCTTTGCAATACTGTGCTTATCAGAACTGCTGGCGATTCGTATATTCATTTCTCCTCATGCCAGCCATAACCGGCGGCAAAAACTGCATAGCGAGGAACGAGCAGCGCAGCTTTTTGCCGTCTGAGTTTATGGCATTGTTAGCGAATAATCAATTCTTCTTTCAACTTTTCATTATTGATAATCGCCAATATCTTTCTGTCAAGCATTACAGATGCTACCATATGAAATCCGACCGTCAAAAACGTGAGATACATTTGCCAATAACTCAAGCTTAGTAATTCAAAAGAATAAATCACGCCAATCATTAGAAGAGAGGGAATCAATCTGGAAAGCTTAAATATGCTCACCAATCGAGAATCAGAGGCATAGTCAGTCAAATATAATATGGTATTTGACAAAAGATCAGATGCGTTATTTATTGACTTCATTAACTTGACGGCCAGCAACAAGTAGACCGATACAATGGTCAAAATAATACACTGAACCAATGGAACAATAGTAGTAAGCATTGAAACACTTATCTCGGTACCCAATACTGGTAGCTTTATATTTTTAATTTTCTTTTTTGATAAGTAAGAATCCAATGAGTTTAGGGCCGATTCAATTGTTTCTGTATCGTTCCCTGTAATCTCTAAGACTTTTGGCAACTCATATTTAATACTTGAAAGTAAAAAAAATACTTGTTGCAGCTCAATGGCAGCAGGTTCGTTTTTTTCTTGTTGCCAAAATTTGTCAAACCACTGCGCTAACATTTTTACGGTCAACTCATGATTAATTAAGTTCTCTGCATCTTCTTCCTGATAGCGTCTATACCAAAGGGAATTCCTATCGTGACTTCCATGTTTTATTGCATTAGTAATATGCGAAAATACCGATGATCTATTAGTAATTATTCTTGTTTTTATAGATTCTGCTATCTGATGGTTTTTGTTAAATGACGCAATTTCTATCGATGAAATCAAGGCAAACGTACAAAACAATATTAAAGCGATATTGTTTCGCTGAATAAACTTTCCGATGTTTTCAAATTCAATTTCTATACTCATTGCTCACTATTCTACGTGCTAACGGGGAGCTGACTTGCCGCCAGAACGACATTCGAACTGCACCGGATTTTACGCAAACCGGCATAGTTCACGCGGTCAAGTCAAGCGCATGGTTATCTGATTATTAGGAATTGTCGCCATGTTTT
>Ga0209671_1001729_pt1 | contig 18864 bp, 8 predicted proteins | sample WorMetHERISLAND2_2_FD_187401 | JGI IMG/M metagenome (GOLD analysis project Ga0209671, IMG submission 187401) | Marine gutless worms symbiont microbial communities from Max Planck institute for Marine Microbiology, Germany - Olavius geniculatus... | ecosystem: Host-associated > Annelida >...
GATATATTGCATGTACACTTCCCCCCTAATTTTTCAGAAACCTTCCTAGAGCAGAAAGTTTTTTGTTAGATTAAGGGGGAATTATGGAAGTTCAATATTATAAATCTGCAATCTGCATTTCTGACATAACATGCAATATATCAAAAATGCAGAATTATAATATTTAATTTCCCCTAACTTCCCAAAAAAACCTTCCCCACCATTTTTTTCATGGAGCATTTGCTCCAACGTTTATATGGTGTAGACGCCCCTGCACGGCATAAGCCCTATTTTAGACTATACTAGGCCTATAGACTATACATGTCACTGTGCGTATACCTTGAGTACGGGCATAGTGTTGACAAACTCGTCGTACGCGGTCGCGTTGCCGCTGTGATACAGCGCTAGTGTCTTGTTACCACAACTACTAGTGGGTCTACAATAACATCAACAACTACTATTACTACTACTACTATACTACTAACGCTGTCACTACTAGCCAGTGTCTTGTTACGGCGCAGTATGTGATCACGAATGCGTCTTTCCATCTCGTTCAGTTCCAGCAACCAGATTGCAGGCACCACTGACTGACGACACAGTGACGTCACGAGCAGACAGGTGACGTCATGAAGACACAAATGACGTTTGTGACTGCTGTATACTGCAGGCACCACTGACAGCAGGTAGAAGCTAGCTGCGACTCAATTACAGTCCCGCTGAGGGTAGGAGGCTGAGTTAACAGCAGGTAGAAGAAGACGCTCGGACAAAACCTGCTCATTATACACAACACAGTGCTACCCGATCATACGTTGTCGTTATGAACGTTTATGGACGTTTTTTTACAAGACGCCTTTTAACGTTTTTCTTTATTTTTGCAACGTTTATATCGTTATTTTAATAAACGCGGAACGTCTGGGGGTAAAAATGACAGTAATTTAAAATATTTGCATACAAAAGCAAAATGTTGCTGATCAAATAATAACAGATCTTGTACCGTTATACGTGCTTATAAATATTAAATTTTAGCGATCTAGTGCACTCAGCTGGGAGAGAAAACTGCGGGATATGGCAGTCGGAAAGATCGAGCGATTGAAAGGGAATGTTGCCAAATTGGCCGCAGATGAATCATTATCGTGGTCACGTGAATGATCACGAAATCTGCAGTTGCCTATAGACCAACACGCACTGTGACACTAGATCGAACGCAACGCAATCATACACCATAAGTGTTCAAAAAGGTGCACCTCTAGATATCATGCAGCAAATTTATTGCCTTGTTTTAGTGCATTTATTTCAACCGTGCAAACTAGGCCTACAGGGTGCGGCAGAAAAAAGTGGACCCCTAATTTTTTGCCGTTTTCTCAGGAACCGTTTAGGATTTTAATATGAAATTTTTCAGCTTTATTTACTAAAACCTTCTACATCTAACTGCCAAGTAAAAGTCTGTAACTTCTTTGTTTTTCAGCAGAATCAAATTTTACTCGGCAGTTAAATGTAGAAGGTTTTACTAAATAAATCTGTAAAATTTCAAGTTAAAATTCGAAACGGTTGCTGAGAAAACATCGAAAAACTTCAGTGGTCCACTTTTTTGGCCGCACCATGTAGATGCTCGTCGTGTTGATTTCAAATTACTTACTGAACAAACAATAAACTACATTAATTATTTTCACTTTTGAAATTTGATTTTTTTTTAATTTTTAGTCACACGATATCACCACACGGTTGTTTGGCAAAAATGAACATTGTAGCTTTAGAAACTAGTGTGCCTACATGTTTGAGATGCCATGGGAAATTCTGTAGCAATTACCTGCTTATTATCAGCAATTCAATTCTGATCACTCAACAAAAAAATTGTGAAAGAAACGACCAACATATTTTGCTAAAAGAATCGTCAGACGTCAAAGGGTGTACTATTTTTCGCACACGGTGAAGTTTAGTTTTTGTCAAATCGCAAAGCACCATGTTACCACTAATGCTACGGATTTGCGTAGTAGGCCTATGCATGTAGGCTACATAATCGAATGCGCTTCGGTACCATACCATGCACGGCTGAACGAAAGGCAGCACTCGTTACTGGCCTGCCCAATTCACCGACGCGACGCCACTGTCGAGTTCAGTCGCGTCGGCGGGCGTCGTAGGTGATAGAGTATTAAGGGCGCGTTGCACCAGCGTCGTTCAACTTTGAACCCGGGTCAAATCTGAATTTGAATCTAGTTCAGCCGCAAATTGCGTTGCACCAAAGCGGTTCAAGCGTTGATCTCCGTTCAATTCTGAACTGCCCTCTGACCACCGATCAAATTTTAATCTCGGTTCAACTCACTTTGGGTTCAACTCACAGATATAAAACCATAGACAGTAGATTCAGCAAAAACTCTGAAGCCCAATAATGCCACGCCCATCTCCGCATATGCACGATAAATATTTAATATATTTCGAATTACAAGCGTCTTTAATTTGGTTTGCGCAACAAAAAGTCGTAAGGTTACAGATAGATGATCTAAAAGTTCATGATATGCAATTTAGAAAAAAATAACGTAGGCCTACCGGGTAGCAAAACCAATCTGGTTTGCTAGCAGACGATAAGGACGTTCCTGAGGTAAACTGAACTGAACTGAACTGGTATGATGTAGGCTTAGTTATTGGCCTAGTTTTTGACGAACTGGCCGATATGCAAGCAGGCCAGCATGCGTCACAGCTTTTTATGACGTCGCTGAATGCATAATGCCCTCGACCTAACCCCAATGACAATACGAAGCTGGGGCAAAAAATGGGGCATAAAATGCACAAATGAGGAGTGTATAATAATGTTGACATTAGGCCTATAAACTTGTCGAAGCAGACACAGCGTAACTAATTGCAGCTCAGCTGAGCTCTGGGAGGGAAGAGCCGGTCGAGAGGAGCACGTGTAAATGTGCAATGCAAAATCGCGTCGAAATCGTTTCCGGTATGAGCTCAGCCGGTCCGGTAGGCTACTGTGCACATCGTCAATGCTCCTCGTACTCGTTATAATGGCGTGGTACGTCACGGTGCCGAGATGCGGATCGCAATAGATTCCGATCCTCCGCGCGACCGCCAGTCCGCAGTCATCCGCAAAACGCAAGATGACGAAGCTGGCGGCGCGTAAGATGCGGTGTAGCCAGCAGACACACCACTATCTCAGTCAGCCAAACTGAGCCTTCATCGTGTGACCCGCAAGCTACTGCTCAATTTCCTTCCCGCTAAGGGCAGGAGGCTGAGTTGACTTAAACTCACAGTAGGGTTGTCTGCACGTGACCGCAACCCGAAGGTTACGAGCAGTCTAATACAGTTGTAATGTCACTGACAGGTGCATGTTTAACAGTTGGCCACAAAATTGCGTCGCGACTTTAATAACCACGCAAAAATGACTTTATCAGCTGCGTGAACTGTTTAAAATAACTTCATGCCGGCTTGTCTCAGATAAATCGGAAGTCTGTTTTACAGTTTTTGCGCGTGCAGCAGTCGCAATACACATACTGTCTCCAGTCAATAGATACGAGCTGGTCCGTCGCTGACACAGCTCTCTACTTGAAGTTGAACCACGCTTAGCTTGCACTGGTACTTTTTTCTCAATTTCCAGTTGCTGTCGTGCGTCATAAAGCAAACTACGCTGTAGTCGAGGTAATCTAAGTGTGGTTTAAGTACGATAGCGCACTGTCTGGAGTGGTATAAGCTTGTACTGCGTGCTCGCTTACCCATTCTAGCAATGCGGTATCTAGTACAGACACGATGTCTGACTATAAGTTGCTTAGTGGCTTAATGGTAGCTTGTCGGACGTACGATAGACAGGTCGTGGGTTCAACTCCCGATCGGGACGTTAGTGGTTAGGCCTACTTACTTGGATGAGTGACTGTCTGCAGACATGTGAACCATCTCGATATACAACCAACAACCAAGGTCAACTCAGCCTTCCATCCCTCCGGGGTAGGTAAATGGAGTACCAGTCAGTCTGGCTGGAGTTAAGGCGGGGCCCGTTCACCTGCGGCAGGTAACGCTCCGTAGCTCTGCGATGGGGTTTCCATAAAGAGCTATATAGACTATGCATAACGTTTAACGTTTACAGTACATAGCACTCTCGAGCCACTATTCCGTTGCAGTATAGGAGAAAAGTCTTATACGAATCGGTCGCGTCGTCGCGGATCGGCTACGTCGCAGATCCACTGCGCGCACAGTGGTCAGTCGGAGAGGCAGTGCGTCGTACGATATGATGGACGCTCGCTGAGCCATGCGTCACTTCCGGTCATGGCGTGCCGACACACGATAGAAATAGACGCCGATATAGCTACGTAGATTATCCAAATAGACCACCGTCATAATCGTCCGTCCAGCCCTCACGCAAACACCTTGGCTTAGATTTGTCGGGTGGTCGCATATAAAACAAGAAACCAGCTGTCGCTAGGATAGACGACCGTAATGATGGTCAGTGACCTTCAAGGTCATCCAAGGTCGATGACTTTCATTTTGTCTGAAAGAGCATAGTGATTAATAGTAACTTAGGCCATATCTCGCACCGTTTAGCCATAATAGCGCGTAACGGCCTTCAAAATCATCCAAGGTCAATGATTTCCATCTCATCTGACATAACGTATGCCACTTCTTAATAGTGATTAATAGTAACTTTGGCCGTATATCTCACTATTTCAGAGATAGCCTATGGTCAGTTTTCCGTTGAAAAACGCACATTTTCTTACCTCCCCTTCATTCAACACCGAGTTTGGAAATGTTCCCCTTGCATTAGATCGCTGAAATTTTGCACGCCTAGGTTTAAGACACATGGCTAACTATGTGTCTAAAAAGTTTTCCCCTACGGCCTAAAGCTTAGCCACAATACATCCGTTACAGACGACGACGGACGGACGACAACTCGTACCACAAGCTCGACCGCTATTTTTAAGTACGGTAGACTAAAAATAACCCCGACCTTCATTATTATTACGGTAGGCCTAGCCCTACATCACATTCAGCATATTTTGCCATTTGCCAGCCACACCAAAAAGTAAACTTGAAATACATTGCGTAGGCCTTGGAAGCATCACACATAGGCCTACACTACCTAAACGCGTCGATCGGGAAATAATGAGCATATGCGTTATAGCAGGTGTCGGCACACTGTGACATTTTATTGCGAAGTTTGAGCCACATTAACATTAGCCTAAATATTTTACTTAGTAAAATATTGTTGAAACGCGAGTGTTGTGAGCAAGAGCAGAACGTAGGAATGAAATTTAGGGAAAAGCTGTTTCAGTTTGTGGCAGTCTTGTAGGCCGCATTTACGCGCATTTCCTGTCCGTTAGTCCCTCTGTCAATCAATCAATTAAAACATTCCCACATTAGCGCTATGACATTTGGTAGCGAACGAAGCAGAAACCTCATGCCCCATACGCGGCTAATTGTAAGCCTATGCTCACGAGACGCGCGAAAGCCTAAGTACTTATAGCAGTTCCTGTTCGCAAACTGTAGTAAGTCTATCTTAAACCATTTCGTCGCAGTTCATTCTTGTAGTGTGCGCTGCAGACGAAGATGGCAAAAATCAATAAAAACCCCTTATTTCGGAAGCTTAGGGTCTTTCAAAGTCACCGATGTTGATACGACTAAAAAGCTCGTCACTAGTGCTTGTTGTGATAAGCAGCATGTCCATGTCTATCATTCTGCAACCGTTTTCACGAAAGATTGGCCGACAACGCTGTAATAACGACTTTTACGTGGGTAGCCTACCGGGAGTTTTCCAGACAGCCGCTCTTTGACGCCCTAGTGCGCAGGTTTCCTTAAACCGAGGAAATCGAGACTTAGACTGTCGATTTGTACATTCAATGCTGGAAATTTCATACGCAGCTTCTGTATGTCTATCTCAGTTGATTTTGACGCAATTCGCTCTTGAAATGTGTCTCGCAGCCCAAAATCGCCAAAAATCCATAGGCCCTAAAACCCCTATTTTGGCGTTCAAGGTCATTCAAGGTCATTGAATTCGGTGACAATCGAAAGCCTGTGTACGACTTCTTATTAGCGATTAATAGTCCCAGTCTCGCATCGTTACTGAGATACAGCAACTTATTGGCTAAAAATCGCAAATTTTCCCTACCCTCTCTCATTTAGCGCCCTCGTTCGGGGTGACCCACTATGAATTTAGGGAAAAGCTTTACGGTTCCTGAAACTAGAGTTTTCCAGGCAGCCCTCGGTAAAGATTCGGTGATCCTATAGCTTGCACCGTTTTTGACTGATCTACGCGTGTGACAGACAGAGAGACAGACAGACAGAATTGCGATGGCTATGACGGGCTAAAGCACTTAGCTGCTTTTGCGCGTAATAATAACAGTTTAAACACACTCGTCGTTAATTTCGAAGACTACAATTTAACGGAGGGAATTTTCATTAGGCCCACTTACCATTTCCATTCCTGCCCTTTCTTCCTGAAGATCGTGAAAGCGGCTTCGAACATGAGACCCATCACAGACGCCGCCATGTACCACTTGGAGCCTGCGTTCACACGGTACAGTAGCTACATACGTAAGGTCAGTGAGTCCCGGTCATTACACAACAAATCATTATATCGCTAGCACTGTATGCTTGTACCACTTGGTAGCGTCATTCGTAACAACGGCCAGCAGCCAGATGGCGAAGACTCCGTGAAGACCGAACAGCGTCCGGACCAGTATTGCACGTGTTACGATGAACCATCCCATCATGCATCACCAACATTCCGACTACTTCCGGTCTTCCTATTATTCACGCCGGCGTGCGCACAGTCTCTACCGGAACCGGAAACACTATGCTCTGTAGTGTCCGCGCAAAGCACCGGCGTCGGACAGAAAGAAAGTCGCAGTTTTCCCTCAGACGCTGCAAATTGCTGACATAAGAGACTATGTGTGCTCAAAATCCTCATTTTGTCGCGTAATTTCCTCAAAATCTGGTTTTCCATGGTTCCTACTACTCTGCAGAATTCATTTTCCCTGACTTTTCCACGACAAAACAAATCGTATTCCCTGACTAGGCTATATATAATTTATGCACGCGAAATACCAATGTCGGTTTTCAATTGCTTGCAATCACACTAAAAACAAGGGCGGCGGAACAAATTTAAAAGTGGAGGTACAAATAATCTGCGAGCAAAGCGAGCAGGAAAAATTTTGAACTGTTGTACACGTAGTCTGCATATAACCGTTCAAAATTTGTTCTGCGTCTTCGTAAACTTTTGCACCCCTGGTACTTTTAAATTCCCTGACTTTTCCTGACTTCCCCTGACCGTAGGAACCATGCTTTTCAGACCAAAATCTTGCATTTTTGAACGAAATTCCCCCCTCGCCACGACGACGCTTGCGGAGCTTCGAATTATCGATGATCGCTGAAAGGGGAACGTTGAACGAAAGACGCGCGGGTTTTTCATGCACTCGTTAAACTTTACTTTCGATACAAGCGCAGTCGACTCGATATGCACAACACGTTCACTAGCGCGCCAGCGGAAGAAGTAATGACGGCGGCCGGAAGCAATTACGACACTTGGCGCAGGCGCGTTGAGTAGAGTCATGACATCATCATAGTTACGTCATTTCCGGGTCGAGTCATTCAAGGCTGCAATCATTAACTTTCTACACCGGTAGGCCTATGTTACCGGCGCATCGTGTGGCGTCGACATGGGTCATCACATAACTGTCTGTCTGTTTGTCTGGAAGTCGGTGTAGCACTAGCAGAATCGATGGTTGCTGAAACTGAATATACCGGTTATCAGTGACGAGTACACTGCGAACGCATCACTGCTTCGCCGCATCACTGGCTCAGGGTGTTCCTACATGTGCGACAAAAACTCGCATGCGACAAAACAAGACGAGAGTCCTACGTTCAATGCAGCTGTCAATGAACTTGTATTTGGCAGCGCCATCGCACGAGAGTCCACAAGCCCGTCCTGATTGTTGTCGCATACGGTTTTATCAGACGAAAATTTGTCGCACCCTCTTAGCGGCGCCAGTGGTGGTTCCAGCATAGTGTGCAACAACAGATTTTTGTGAGAATGAATTGAATAATAACAACATAAAGCCCTACCGTAAGCTTATGATATTTGAGCTGCACGCGAGAACCAGATGCGCTTGCAGACTGCAGTAACGGTTCTTAGGCTACCACCCACCTACAGTAGGGCCTATTCAATCACACGGCACTGCGTCCATTAGTGGCGAACTAATCAGAAGACACAGCGTGATACAAAAATAACCCTGTTATAGTGTCAAAAATCCTATGCCTGGTTGCTGGAAATATAAGCAGCACTTCGAGCGGTCAGAGCTCAGCCTCAACGCCCGCTAGGAAATGTCATAATTAACGATTGCAGTCCTGGGATCCCGGCCGTTTCCGCCAATCCCGAATTCCGGGATTTATGCGCACTAAAGTACTACTTTTTGGTGTGCTCTGTAATTTGTATTTTGACAGTCACAGTCACTCCTTACGCCGTTCTGGCATACCTTTTGTACTATTCTACCACATCTTATGCATAATATAGGTCTATTGTAGTAATGTACCAAAATAACGACCAATCTGTAAGTCTAATCCCGAAACGGGATCCCGGGATTACAAATTTCTCAATCCCGGAATTGCAATCACTAGTCATAATGCTCCACCTAAACTCTCTAGCTGCTGTACAGGGCACCCCACCTCGCTTTGGGCCTTGTTTCCATGCCGGTGATTATTTCCCAAAGCTTAGGACAGTGGATGGCACACTGGCCGATCAAGATACTTTTATCAGCGACATGAGCAAAGGCTTAGAAGCACAGCATCCCTGGATGTTTATAGCTAGAACCGTCGTGCTGCTTAGCGCAAGTCCCCAACGTTAACACAAATCTACAGCAAAATAAGTGGTTTTCGGTGTAGGCTGAACAAGGGCCAAAATTGGTGTTAGGCATAATTGCTCCATGCCATTTTTGTAAGAAAAAAGTCGCAGGGGATCGGCGATGGTATTGCCAGATAAGGCGACGTTGCCAAGTTCCTATAAACTATCCACGGTAACCATTCTGCTATATGTAACTGTTTGGCCACAATTTGCAATGCCACCCAGTCCCTTCCAGGGGACTTAGCCAGAAATTTTTTTCGAAAGGCATAATATTTTAGAGCAGTATAACCATTCTGATGTCATTGTTACTCCATGAAAAGTTTACCTGGTCTGATTATGGTGGTTTATATATCGGTAGAGCCCTCCCTCATTGCTACACCTTCGGTCCCTGCATGGGAAGGGAAAATTTATGGGTCGAGCTCAAACCACCAGTCTAAGTCTAACACAAAATAATCTGTGGCGATATAAATGTCCATGCCAAAGTTCAGCTCAACTGGACATGTAGACAGACAGCAAGACCATGCTACGGCAACATCAGTTGCAATAGCCGGCATGTCGCCTAAAAATAAGCCTACAGTATTGATCTCTGATACAAAAGTCCAAAAATTCCAATCATAGGCCTTACGTATTTCACAACTTTAATCAACAACAATGCTACTTCCTATTTATGAAAATGTCACACAATGTGTTCATGCAAACGAAAGTGAGAGAAATGCAGTAATTAATCGCATAAGCTTCCTTTAACAAATAGCGTGCAATTAAAACAAACCAATAATAAAGCCCTGCAAAGGCTAAGGCTGTCCGCAGTAGCCACTGTGGCATGATACAATATTTACAGCAATGACGTCAGTGTCAGCCAATGGCTATCAGCCTAGCTGGGCCGGCGGCCAAGCAGCAAAGCCCTATGTCACAATGGTACAGTATCCAAAAAATCCAACACTGTGACCTTGACTTTTGACCTTGTAATTCAACAGGGTTCTTGCAATTGTTGAGGTACACTGGTACATGTTCATGCGAAATTTCATCAGCGGTTCATGAGTTATCATGTTAACAAAGATAAAAACAAACAAAACAAGAAGCCTAGCTAACGCTAAGAAAAGTTGACCGTACCACCTACATCTGAAGTCCAGCGATTTGTCAGAGGTGAGACAGTTCCTTGCATGCTATGTTAACAAAACGCTGTCTCGAAAGCTACAATCAATGCTAGTATAACAGACATCGCACGTGGTCATTTAGCCAAGCGACATAAATAGCTACTGTTCTTTGCACGTGGTCATCTCAACAGGTGATATAAACAGTTATAGAGTAACTGAACGAGGAAAATATCAGACGCAGGTTTTGCAAATATTTCTCACAATAAAAGCGTCTTGCTCGGGAAGACATGCTACAGCCTATACAGTTCCTGTTGCAGTACTGACCTTCAAGGTCATTCAAGGTGAATGATTTGCAGGTAATTTGAAAGCCAATATGCGACTTCCTACTAGAGACCAATAGCAACCTAGGACCTAACTTGCACCATTTAGCCACAGTACATCCGTGACAACCGAACAGACAGATGGACGACAACTCATGCCAATAGCTCGACCTTTACTAAAGTATGGTTGGCTAAAAAAACTTAATAATACTGAAAACAATACTGTCGTTGCTAAGATAAAACAATGCAATCAAAAATTTGTAAAACAGTCCACATAAATAAACAACCATAAATGATAAAATCTGATATGCAAAGAAGATATTACCAGCTAATAAAATCACTACCACGAGTAAAACTGCAAAAAACAAATCTGTCACAGTTGTCCATGGTAACTAAAATTGACCAACAACGTCGGATTAGACACAAGGCTAATTTGTTCAAACAGATTATAAACTGAACACGAAAATAAAACACGCCCATAAACGGCGCCTTCCAGCAAGAATAACTGAACTGCAGTTCAGTTATTCTTACAATATTCTTACAATAGTTATTCACTGTGAATACACCAACTTCAATGCTGAAGACTTATCATTTCAGGGCTTCTAATCAAAGTTTTACAGTAATTGGAAAATGCAATTTCCTGCACTCTCTCCTCCCTAACTTTTAAACCCACGTTGCCACTGGCTGTGTGTGTTTATCACAAGGAAGAGATTTCATGTGACAATTGATCTAAGAGCCGAAGATGACTGTATCCAGTCTAAGGTCTACGTCGCCAGGCGTTACGTCGAGGTCGAGGAGTCGGCAGGGCAGCGAGGTCGGCAGGATGAATGGCTACAAACCGCACCACGCCCTCCACCAGATCAACATCCTCGTCTTCTGCTTCATCACCGATGTCTGTGCTGAAGTCAGGCAGCTAACAGAACAACACATCAACCAGAAGCAAATCATCTTGTAAAAGCTTAACCTCCTCAGCGGTAATCCCGAGCGTTATTCGGGGCGGTTGTTGTGTACTAAAAACGGTAACCCCGATTGAGACTCGGAGCGCAGCTATAGCAGTCTCCCTGCCATCTGTGCTGCGAGGTGCCAGGGTGCCAGTCATTAATGCATGTCCAGAACCGTCAGCGGACCATGTCTGTTGTGCCGTCAATTAGTCACAGTCAGTGGTCAGTTGCAGCTGATAAAATTCTTTTCCCTTCCATCCGACTGCCAGGTGTCATCTGTGTTGAGCTAGTTTATCAACATCACAAGTTGCAGTGCATCCAGCTACATCGGCTGACAGCTGCCGTCGGCGCTGCGGCTGTACTGTGAGTGCAGGTCCAGTGGGAGTATACAGTTGAATGCTAAAGAGTACATTTAAATGTCATTAGGCGAATGTCGCAGTGAACTCGCCACGGCAGATATACGTACCGCTTTTAGACAGAAACTCTGTCCAAATTCATACCGCCATGGAGGTTAAACACCACATCGTCACATGAGGCGTATAAAATAGTATTTTCTGCTTGCTCCAAAGTTTCGTCGCGAATGTCGTGCATAGAACACCTTCCTCTTCTTCTGTTCTATTCTGCATGTGTGATGTTTAGCCCATGCATAAAACTAGCACGATTAATAAGTAAACAATCTGGCTGGTGGGACCTTATCTTACACAATGCGTCGTTGAACCCCACAAGATTATGTGCCAAGTGACATGAAAATCTGTCAGACAGTTCAAGCAGAGTGCATGATTGCTTCTGCTGCTAGAAGTGACTTGGTCTAAACATGTTTGTGAATGCCGCAGAGAGAGCTTACAAGAAAGACGAGTGGAGAATGTGAAATGATCCAATCAGTGACAGCCATCATCAGCTGAAACTGCAGCAGCTGACACTGAGAGTCTACGACTTCATCCTGACACGTCAGCGCATACAGTCTTACAGATTAACAACATATCACTTTAAGAGCTGCAGAAATTAATAATTAATCACATGCTTAATCGTTCAAAATTTTTAACAATTAATAAAATTTTAATTGTTAAATTTTCCACTAGTCACATTAAAGAAGAATGCACCATAAAGTGGATACAATAACAAGTATTAATTTTGATAAATGATAATCATTGTCTTTAGAAAATGTGCTGAGATAAAACGAACACTTAGCCCTACATAAAATAGCTATTGCTGTCTCAGTGAATTTGCGACAGCCGTTGGCCAAATAACTTATATAATTAATATACAGTTAATAAACAATATCTGCTGTTAGTTTTAACACTCAAATTAAGAATTAATTATTCACTAATGTTTCAAAAATTAACTATCGTAAACTGTTTAGTTGTTATTTTGTACACAGTCCAGTAAACTCATTATGCAAGCTGGTAATATACAGCATAAGTTTAACAGAACAGTTTAACAGTTTAGCAGTTATAAATAGAATACTCAGCAAATAAAGACATTGACCAAGTGCTGACATGATAATGTGATTAAATGCCTAGCTACGCATTGCACTGGGCGATGGTAACCAAATTGAAACTATTGAACTCCATTAGGCTACCGAATTTAACCAAGATTTTAATAAGTGCATTCTAAAACTAATACTGATCTTATTACCAGAAGATGCAGACGTTGAGCTAGTGCTGACAACTTATATAGCCTAGCTACAGAATGTGCCGTGCAAGCTGTTGAACCAAAGTCATCACACTGGCTACTTCTGCACTGGGGAATGAACGTTCAGAACAAAATATTGAGTTTTACAATCTTTCTTGTTCTCAAATTAGGAGCATGCATGAGACACACGGACATGAGACAGAACAGACGCAGAAATAGGCAACAACTCCAACCAACGCAGCTTATCAGGGCTGCCGCATAATAATAGCTTCAACAATACATGCAACAGTCTGGACAGAAATAGAGAAATATTAACATAATGCTAAAATATAAACAAAACAATTTCTAGCAAGCACTGACACTGTATGTAGCAAGTCGGTGATCAAAAACGATGATTTGACTGCAAGGATCAGTTGCTGTGTGTGAGACGTCTAAAGCAGCAGCGACGCGGTCTGCTGAAATAAACCAGACGCTGCTCACTGCAAATACATAGTCAATGGACAACAGTTAATTACTCAATCAGTTAATTTCATTAATTATTTACTTACTTACTTGATAGATCAATTATTTATATTAAATAAACAAACTCAGTCGACGACACTCGATCAACACACCAATCAAACAATCATTCAATCAATCGTACCATCGATCAATTATTTCATTAACTAATTAATTCATTACTTCAATAGTTAACTAATAATACAAGAAATTTGAGCTAATGCTCACGAGACACGCGAAAGCCTATAGCAGTTGCGGTTCAGTAGCTTAGCTAAAAATTGGGATGTTCACGCTAACTTAATATACAAATACCAAATTCTCTATCCCAATCACATAACGATAGTTCCGTGGTGCCACCTTGTGAATGATATAGACTTGTGTCACAGCCCAAAATCGCCAAAAAATCCATAAAACCCTCTATTTTGGTGTTCAAGGTCATCGAATTCGGTACCAATCGAGAGCCAGTGTACGACTTCCTATTAGTGATTAATAGTAACCTAAGCCCTATCTCGCACCGTTAGTGAGATACAGCGACTTACTGGCCAAAAATCGCAAATTTGGCCCACCCCCCTCTCATTTAGCGCCCTCGTTCAGGGTGAACCCCTTCGAATTTATGGAAAAGCTTTACGGTTTCTGAAACTAGAGTCTTCCATGCAGCCGATGGTGAAGATTTGGTGATCCTATCTTGCACCGTTTTTGACTGATCCACCCGTGTGACAGACAGACAGATGGACAGACAGATGGACAGACAGAATTGCGATGGCTAAGATGCGCTGAAAGCAGTAGCTGCTTTTGTGCATAAAAATATATTAAATTAATAACTTAATTAGTTAAGTAATTAACTAATAAATACACTACACACCACAGCTGCAGTGCATACATTATGTTGACTGACAGGTAAAGGAGAATGCAACAGACACTAACTAAATACAGTCATTTACAGTCATTAAAGCTTCTCCATAAATTCGAAGGGGTTCACCCTGAACGAGGGTGCTAAATGAGTCACTAACTAAATAACTATGTCAGTAATTTATTCATTAATCAATAAATTAAGCACAGCATATGCGAGAAGTGCAGACATTTGGTTGAAAACTGTAGCAGGCAATGCATCAGTTTGTCAGTGACGGTGAACAGTATCAAAGGCGATGACGTCATTAGTGATGTAATAACCGATGCTGAAAGATGCCACGCTCGCTGCGGAAACTTCACCGAAACTCTTTTCAATTCCTACAGTAGTAAAATAAGCAACATCTTGCTGACGATTCAATACCAATAACGATATCACATTAACTGTATATATAAATAAATACATGAATAAATAGAATATCAGACTGGCTTCTAAGCAAACTGATCATCAACCAAACTCAGAAATTTAACAGCAAAATTATTGGCATTAACAGTATGTTAAAAGTTCAGTTAAAAACAGATTTGGATAGCACCATACAAACCATGACAAGAAACAAAGGTGCTTCCTGCGTTAAAATTAGAACTCATCACTGTACAGGTAATGGTACTTACTAACAAATATAGTGTAAAGTATTACCTATTCTATTTAAACTGCATTATACTTTTGTCTAATAGTAAGATCTTTGTTAGAATTAGTTTAAAGTTTTTATGGTAAATCTCCAACCATAATGTTAGTGAATAAACTCAACTAAGCTCAGGTCACTATCGAGTGGTTACTAGTTGAATGGGTGACCATCTCAGTATATAACCAATGCCAACATCAACTCAGCCTTCCATCCCTCTGGGGTAAATAAATCCAGTACCAACCTGCCTAGCTGGGTAGTTAAGGCGGGGCTTGTTCACCAGTGTCGGGTGGCAGGTAACACTGCGTGATCCCATATGGCAGGTGACGCTCCGTAGAGCTGAAATGGGTTTCCAATGAAAAGCTATAGCCTTTAAACGTTATAATGAATGGCATTTATTCTGCATATGATGCAGTCTTCTTGCTTGGATACCGCAATGAATTTCATTTAACGTATGACATAATGGTTGGTTGCTGACTCACTGATGGCAAGCCAGCGCAGGCGTCAAGTGTATCGCTGGCTGACAGCAGAGAACACATTCTGGACACTATTTGCTTCACTTCATCTATCACCTGTCATCAATAATGAGACAGGCAAACATGCAGTTAGGCAAAACATATTCAGATTGTATTTTGTCACTTTTCAACTAGAGTTGTCAAATTAACGCATTAATTAATGCGTTAATGTGTTAAAAAATTAACGTGCATTAAAAAAATTAATGCACATAAATAAATTTATGTTAATTAACCAAATTTACTAAATTCCGCAAACCAAAAGTTCCAGTATTTCATTAAACTGCGGTTATTTAACAATTGAATTCAATGAATTCAAGTAACTAAACTGTAGTTGCCGTTTAATCATTACTGTAAACAAATAATTATTTAAATATTTAATGTACAGATCTCTAGTTGATTATGCGTTTAAAAATGTGTTTTTAACTTTCTATATTCTACAGGCAGGGCCCCCCAAATGTCGCGGGGCCCAGGAAAACTTACCCCCTACTCTCCCTCTTGACGGGCCTGGGTGCATTAATAATGTGCTAATTAATGCGTTTAATTAATGCATTAAAAATTAACGCAGTGCGTTAACGCGCTGAAAAAGTTGACAATTCAACAGCTCTATTTTCAACATAGTCTTTTGCAAGCAAAATGCGCTTGGTCCAGCATTTCTCCAAAGCTCAGACTCCATTGCAGATAAAATTTTGACCTAAGTCTTCCAGCTAGCAATTTGCCATGCAGATTATGAGAGGCATTCAGCAAGTTTGTAGTCTGACATAGATGGACGGGACAAATATCAGCGACATTGTCTCCTCACTGATCAGTATCATCTAGTGCTGCAATACTGCACAACTTATTATTGGGCTATAATTGAAATACATAAAAGGACACACATTTGCTGACGACAGGGACATAGTCTGGAGAGCACATTGTTAGCTAAAAGACCAAAGTCAAAAGTTATTTTACAACAAAATCCAAGAGTTGGGGAACACTGGACCAAGCGCATTTTCAGTTGCAGAAAAGTATGTTAAAAGCAGCAAAATATGGTGCATATCTCTTTTGATTAACTATGTCAATTTACGGACTACCTGAATGCACCTTATACACGTACTATAGCAGACATCATCTGTCCAACAGTGAACACATGTATTCCCCACACTTACTTACTTATTTAACATGTTAGTCCACATCATAAACAATGAATTACCATCAGTAATACAAAAGTTTCAGAAACTACGGGTACGTAAATAACAGTTCAGCAGCAATGACCTGTTCAGTAGGTGCAGAGATGATAGGATATGATTGTTCCAGCTGATCTAACTGCTGACACGCTATCTGATTGAGAAGACCCACTGAAACATACAACAAAAAACATTACTGTTTATAACAAAAAAGACTAATGAAAGAAAGAAAGAAATCTTAATAAAACAAAGTGACAGGTAATCCCTACTAAGTGGCATCATTACATTATTATGCCAGCAAGGCAGCATATCATGCTTACATATAAAACACACGTACAAAGATAAAATACATGCAAGATAACATACAGTACAGTATAATATGCAAACTAAAATCGCAGTAAAACACAACGTGTAAAATTGTCCCAAACCATATCTTTAAGTCTACCAGGTGCAAAGCTGTGACAGACAGTTCAACACTGACTCTGTGGTTCAAGTCGATACAGCAGAGGTTTAGTCGTTGATGCAGCGACTCTGACACCAAACTCTGCAGTCTCACACGCCAACCGGACGACGTTATTGCTCAGCTTGTTGTGTGTGTAGAAAGCCGAAAGTTGATTCAGTGTTGACAAGACGACTGGTAAACTACAGAGCCGTGACAGAAACTGTGTCTCCTCTACCATGTTTACACCAGACATATCTCAGCTGTGCTGCTGCAATGCATAATCACAGACACATAAGACACAGGGCTAGAATTGTAAATGAACGAAACTACTCTAACATCATTATAGTAATGTCAAGTGTTGCAGTCTCGCAGTAAATTAGCAACAAAAGTTCCAGTGAACGAAGATTCCAAGGAATAAATAGTTAAACTTTGTTCTCAAGAACGGAAGTTCTTGGAAATGAAAGTTCCCTAGATTAGCAATAATTGTTAAACAACACACACAAAAGAATGAGTGAGTGAGTAAGGTTTAATGTCCCACCCCACACAGTATAGGTAATTTCAGGGACAGGTACATATAACAGGAGGAATCACTGCACAAACTAATACTGATGGGAATTCCTTACTAGATTCCATCACCTCGTAGGCTTTGGTACCATCCTCCAGAAGCCAGCTGTCTGCTATATATTATGTCTGTAAAAGTGCACAGTCCACTGCCACAATATCCAGCAGCAAACTGGCAATTATCATCCAGATCCAGCTAATGTACATCAGCCATGTGTATAGCATAAGCATAAGGTCCGTCCAGTAACGTAGCGACTACGAGCGACTCGTTGCCGCTACGCTACTGGACTCTTGGCTACGACAAGACAGCTACGCTACCAGCCTCTACAAGCATATTGTAGCATGAAAATTTTACTCTGCGTTAAAGCCCTAGGCCAACATCCGGGCTTCTGGACGTATCAGTTTTTGGATGACAGAACGATTACAATTATATTTTGTAGCACTCGACGAGAAGAGTTCACTGGTGAAATATGAAGGTGGTCTAAATTAGTGTAACTGTACCTTGGACGACAATTGAAAAATCACTCTAAATGTGTCATTGTACAGTATAAAATAACATTAACGCAAAATCATTTGCGTAATTACTATTTTTACTCGAAATTCACCAATTACAACAAACAACAGTCATCTTCAGTGGACAAATATGACGTCACGTTTGTCTGCGCTAACCGCTAACGCAGATTGTTGTCTGACGAAAAATCGTAGCGGCTGGCAGCGTATCGCAGCCGAAATCTCGTAGCCGCTACGTTGCCGACGCGCCTATATACTTTAGTTAGAGAGGGGTGGTCGTGGTCTCTCTTTTTCAACAAATACCGGTGTTAAATTACCAAAGTAACGTGTATTAAATTTTAAACAAACCTAAAACTCCAGCAAACACCACAAAACATGTAATCCAATCGCTAAAAACTAACTAATAACGAATAAGAACAAAACTACGCTTACAAAAAAGAAAAACAAATCATATGATTAGTGTCAACAACACAGCAAGTAAGCAACAAAATGAACAAATTCACCGCTTTTATATACGGACGCAGGCTTAAACTTGTTTCGTTTTTGAGATAACTGACAGCTCTAATCAAGGAATTTACTATTTTCAGCACTTGGGACAAACCTCGCTTTCTCACCGGTTGCAATGTCTTTATTGTACTTTATGCAGCTAGGAGAATTGTAAAGTTCGCCGGTCCCCTCGCCCCTGCTACTGCTTCTACTACTGCTTCTACGCTCCGTGCATCTGCTAACGGGGCACCAGTCACTTCCGGTTCCCGATTATCTGACATGGCTCCTTGCTTAGTGGTGGAGGAGACCGACCCTTTACAGATATCTAACTTAACAGCGGGTTCGCGGGGTAATCTACCCCTGGCCC
>Ga0209671_1001730_pt1 | contig 18861 bp, 12 predicted proteins | sample WorMetHERISLAND2_2_FD_187401 | JGI IMG/M metagenome (GOLD analysis project Ga0209671, IMG submission 187401) | Marine gutless worms symbiont microbial communities from Max Planck institute for Marine Microbiology, Germany - Olavius geniculatus... | ecosystem: Host-associated > Annelida >...
CATAAAATTTTGCGTGACGGGTCCCCTCGCCGACGTAATCAACCCTGCCAAATTTTATCTCAATCGGGTCAGGGGTTTTGATTCTGTGGGGGGTCAAATTTTTGGCTTTCCCATAGGAAAGAGAAGTTGCTGTTAACACAGGGCTTGAACTACCGTTCAGCCTGTGATGGTTAGAACGTTGGACTTGTGATCGAGAGGTCATTGGTTTGACTCCCGTTCAAGTGGTTACTATTTGGATGGGTGACTGTTTGTGTGCAGGTAAACCATCTTGGTATATAACCAGCCACCAAGGTCAACTCAGCCTTCTATCCCTCCTAGGTAAGTAAATGAAGTACTGGTCTGTTTGGCTGGGGCTAAGGTATGGCACATTCACCTGTGTGGGTGGCAAGTAACACTGTGTGATCCAGTATGGCAGGTGCCACTCTGTTAAAATATTTATTTTTGTTTCAACTTGTGTCTCCTTTTATTCAGATTGGTTTTGTGTAAATAAGTAAGACTTAGAGGTACGTCATATTATTCACAATTTTACACAATTTTTCTGTCATAGAACTTGCTATTCAGTGACGATGGAATATTGCACCACATCTTATCTGTGTTTCTACATTACTTTGGGAAATACTAGTAACAGCTTTGGAATGTTGGGTAGTTTCTAGTAAGTGGTGTGATTTTTTTTCACATCACACATTATGCATAAATTTCATGACGTTCTAGACTGTATTTTGGCAGTATAACTCTTCATGACAGACATAAGGATTTCATGACTGTGATCGACGACGTGTTGTGCCTGGTATCTGCATGTAATAAACAGATATGATACAAGTTTCATTCGTCACACTTGACTGGACTGAGGTTATGGGCTGTTACAACACTGCAGACACTGGGCGACTTCACTTTTTGACTTAGACTTTCGCTGCGACTTTCACTGAGCCTAAACTTTGGTATAAGTACCTACTTAAAGTCAAAAAGTGAAGTGATTTCGCTGAGCGAAAACATGGCGACTAACACGCATAGTTTAGTAAATTAAAACAATCTGGTACCAAAAATAAACGCCGTAATGACTACACAATGACGTAAGACGTTACGTAATTACGTCATTTGCGTGCGCGGTGCAATTAAATAAACAAGTCCAAGCGTAACTGGTTCATTTATTTCCTGTTGGGTTTACCGGTTTACTGCCATTTTTAATTGTTTAGTTGAACTGTGGTCTAAGTACAGACTTTAGCATTCAGCTTTAGCTTCGGCTCAGCAAAAAGGCTCAGCGAAGTCTTAAGTCAAAAAGTGAAGTCGCCCACTGTGTTGAAGTACACCATTAAATAAAGACATTCGATTTATGAGCCTACTGTAAGTCTTGGCTAATCTTGTGTTGTTGTTCTGTCCTTTATAGGCTAATATGTTTTCATGCTTCCACTAATGTAGTGGTCGGATTCATTATGTTTTCGGAGTGTTCGTGCTTCCGTGGACTTTGAACGCAGATATCTCTGGAATGGATGGAGATATCGATAAGCGGTAAATGGCGTTGTCAAATGCGATCCCTTCCACGTTAAACAGAAAAAAAATGGTGAACTTTGGTCCGTTAACAACGACGGTTAGTTAGCTAGTGTTTACCCACTCTCTGCGATAGGGACCTAGCCAGCTTCTTTTCGCACGTTGGCGGCAGCATAGTAGTCGACGGAGTCATAACGACCATCTAGTTTTCACGTTTATTTTGTGCAGCTAAATGTCGTTTGTTGCTGCAGCCGGAAGACAACATCGATCTGGAGGGTCTGGAGAAATTTGCCAAGGAGTTTAAGCGTCGGCGCATTGAGCTCGGTAAATACGCTGACAATCTTCTAATTTTTAGTGAACTGGCATTCTGTTGTTTTGTGTGTACACTGTGTCCGGTAAAAAAGTAAACCCCTAAACATTGTGCAATAGAAATGTCATATTCTAAGCAAATTTGAATAGAATTTCATGTGCTGAATCCTCGATAAATTGCTGAATCGATCACCAAATTTTGTTGAAAAAAATTTATTTGTTAGTGGAGTTATTAGTAATTGAATATTGATAACAAAATATCTTCGATACCTATATAGCGTGACATAGCCCACTGCAGTCGCTCGATTGAAAGTGACATTTGTTGTTACAATCAACGTAAACATTAACAAAATGGTATTTTCTGCAGACGATCGTGTTTTAATTAAACTGTTGAGACAACAGAAAGCGTAGGTGCTAAAAGTTTATCGCAGAATTTCCCAGCAAGTCGTGGACACTGTTACAATGTCAAATGGTTGCTTAATACTAAACACTTCACGTTTAGGGTGACCTCAGAAAAGTTACTGTAACTGTTGTTTGCATTGGTAAATTTAACCAAAATTTGGAACTTTGATTGCCAATAGATGATGCATTGTTGACGCAGAATTTTGCAAAAATCGGATTTGTTTATTGGAGTTATGCAAATGTACGGGGGTTTAACGCCATACTGGCAATGGAGATATTTTGTTATCGAGGTTCAGTTAAGATCTCTGCTAAGAAACAATATTTTTCAACGAAATTTGGTGGTCGCTTGAGCAATTTACGACAGATTAAGTGTACAAAATTATATTTAGATTAGTTTAGATTTGAAATTTGTATTGTACAATGTCTAGGGGTGTACTTTTTTACCAGACAAAGTGTATTATATTATAATTTTTCATGATTTGTTTATTATAATATCAATTGTGGCCAGTACTGACTACAATTTTTAAATTTATTAATCTCCAAAAATTAACATCCATTAACTGATTACATTTAAAGAATTTTAGTCAGTTAGAAAGACCCTGAAAACTGCCGAATTTAGCTACTGGTACTGTTATCACCTTTGTAAGGTAAAAAGTGAAATTCTAAAAGTGTTATTTGTGCTGGTTTTGGTGAATTAAATGGTGATGATGATGATGATGATATATTTTACTGCTAAGGGTTCACGATGTTTCTACTACTACAACTGGTGGCGTGGCGTAGTTGGTAACACGTTTCGGCTGAAACGAAGTTACTCTACGCCGGGCCCAGTTAGTACTGCGATGGGTGACTGCCTGCGAGCAGGTAAACCATCTCGGTGCGAAGCCTGCCAGCTAGGTCGACTCAGCCTTCTACCCTCCATGGGACGGTAAAATGAGTAGTAACTCATTTACATGGGTTACGGAAGGTGGGGACCTTGGTACAGCTGACTGGGGTTGTCTAGCCGGCCGCTGCGCCAGCCTGTGTCTGCAGGCTGCACACAGTGGCCGTGCGGCAGGCGGCTCTGGTTAGTGACGAAAGCGCATTAGAGGCATGCGCATGCTTGCGACGATGCGCTATACTAATTGACGACCTTTACCCTTTTTTACCTTTACTACTGCTACTAATACTACTACTAGTGTTGTGTGATTAATAGGCTTTACACAAGGCGATGTTGGGCTGGCAATGGGAAAGCTTTACCACAACGATTTCTCTCAGACTACAATATCTCTACTACTACTACTACTACTACACTGTGTTCAGAAGAAAAAAACATGTCATTAGATTTTCTTCCGTACCTTTGTGGAAAAATGTTTAAGATTTTTGCATAATTTTCAAGGAATGTTTAGCAGGAATCATGTGTTTCATTCGTGTACAAGTTAAGTATTCTTTGCTACCATTGATGTCATGCTGACGTCATATGTTTCCGTGAAGATATAAAAGAAAGCGTGAGTGGGTGTTTCTTCTGAATTCAGTGTACTACTAATATGTGTTTGGTAGGGTTCACGCAAGGCGATGTTGGTCTGGCAATGGGGAAGCTATATGGCAACGACTTTTCCCAGACTACGATATCTCGGTTTGAGGCGTTGAACCTGAGTTTTAAGAATATGTGCAAATTGAAGCCTCTACTACAGAAATGGCTGGACGATGCTAACACGCTGTCGATATCTTCGCCGTCTCTCACTCCAGACAATCCAGGCTCCGCTGAGTGTACGTAGATACAGTATTTATTGTACGTTTCTATATATTGTTTCTGTGTAAAAACGAGCACTGGGAGAACTTGTAGACCAGAGGGATTTTGTCGCGGTTTTGATGTCTTGCTTTCGAGATCATCTCAAGACATCCTAACTTTATATCGTTTTGGTCTCGTCTCGACAAAGTGGTACACATTTCTGTAAAAGAGTAAGTAAGTAAGTAGGCAGCATTCCGCAACATGCGTAAACTGAAGCTTCTTTGCAGGATTAAAGAATGTGTATAGCTTTTTGTGTCAAACCCATCTCAGAGCTATGAATCAAGAATCACGTTATGTTTCATCGAAGTCATACGGGGATTGCACAGTGTTGCCTGACATGTGAATGCAGTCTTAACCCCAGCCAGACAGACTGATTTACCTATCTCGGAGGGATGGAAGGCTGAGTTGACCGTGGTGGCTGGTTATATCCCTAGATGGTTTACCTGTCCATATGAGATGGTCAACACCCACCCATCTGTGTAGTAACCACTTGATAATGACCCGACCAGGAGTTTAACCCACAACTTCTTGATCATACCGCTACACCCCAAACCACCTTTGTTTGCTTAGCCGTTGGCCAGACATCAGTTCACACTGCAGGACTATGGACATGGGGCTAGTGCATCACGTGATGTGCCTGTTTACGTCCCAGCTTTCACTGTGCTAACCCGCTGAGGGATGGCCAGGCTGAGTTGACCTGATATCTATCTGCACATAGTGTTGATAAGACTGTTATTGTTTTGTTTGCAATCTGCAGCAGCATTTTATGTGTTCACGATCACAAGCATCTTTTCTATGCAGATGGCTTATTTCATGATGATGAGACTAGTTGTACACACCGTGGTGAAACTGGTAACAGTGCAGATGTGCTCGTTTGCCATGACATGGATACTGAAAAGTGCTGAAAGAATCATGTAGGGTGTAGCGGTACTGCTACTAATACTACTACTATTACAAGTGTTACTGCTACTCTAGCTGCTACTGCAACAGTTGACAATGTTCTGTTGACAGCGGCAGCATCTAGACGTCGTAAGAAGCGCACCAGCATAGACGCTTACATCCGCGTCGAGCTGGAACGACGATTTAATCTCAACACCAAACCCACTTCGGACGAGATTGCCATGGTAGCCGATGAACTACAGATGGAGAAAGAGGTTCATTCTAGTAGTAGTAATAGTAGTAGTGTGAGTAGTGTGAGTAATAGTACTTGAATCTCAAGACTTCAACAGTAAACCAACTGATGATGAGCTATGGCAGCCCCTAGCTATGGCGGTCGTGAATTGGATCGAATGTTCCATTATGGCTACAGCAAAAGAACAAGTTATTAACAGAGACATGTTCAGCATAATATTTGGTCATACGGGGGTCTCACAAAAAGAGGGCTCAGCCCACAGGCCGGAGAATATCTGCGCAGCTGCGTGACATTTTTTGGGCTGTGGGGCCTTTTTGTGGAGTGCTGTGACATTTGAAAAGCTACTTGGTGCTGTCTGGAGGATAACAGGGAAGATTATTAGAACTGCCATTTTCGATACATATGCACTACTATAATCGGCAGTTCTTACAATTTTAGGTTTCCATCGTATGTTTTTTGTGTTTTGTGTTTTATGAAGGTTAAACTTTCTGTAAAGGTTAAAAACTTTTTGTTCCGTTATTATGTGTATCTGCAATTTTGCCTGCAAAGGCCGTCCCCGAAATGACCTATACTGTGTTGGGTGGGACGTTAAACCCTACTCACTCACCCACTCACTGACTGGAGGCTTTGTACATTTTGTTGTGAAATGTGAACTTTGCAACGTTAGTCACTTGACTCACTTCCTGAGCAGAAAATTTATGCGAGGACCCACATTTTTACTCGACACAGCGAACTGGGCCTAACTGGGTTTTTAAATCTGACCCTGGTTATTAAACTGCTCAGTCTTCATATAAAAAACGTTCTTCTTCTTTCTTTTATAACTCAGTGAAGTGATAATGAATTTGCACAAAATTACCAGCAGTTATAGACAACAGAATATGACTTTGAAAAATGTGAACAAAATTTGACTGTTACTGGCAGTTAAATATTCTTTTTTACAGTGTTGTTATGAAATGTGTCCAGGTGGTTCGTGTGTGGTACTGCAATCGTCGTCAGAAGGAAAAGCGCATTAACCCACCCTCAGCGATGACGCACCACATCGTACAGTACTATGCCACGTCCACCACGCCCCAGACTCCACCCCCAGCCACGCCCACCACTGCCACACCGACCAATGGCAGGACAGCTGCCATCACACTGACCCCGGTGTCAACGACAAGTCATCAGCTTGCAGCGAAGATGGAGATGCAGACAATTGCGACCACGGAGACAGTTGTCACGCATCATTCGTCGCCCGCGCCCGAACCCACCCTAGAGATGACCGTCAATTAAAGCAAGCTCCGCCCATCGCTACAAGCAGGAGCGTCTGAACGTGGGGAAGGGAATGATGCAGGTTGCATTGTATAAAATGTTGGGGGAAAGAGAAAAATCTGGGGACCGAAAAAATATTTTCGCTCGCTCCGCTCAAGCAACTGTGCCACCTGCCTTTAAACCACGTTGTCGTCTAATAGACCTATCCATAGAAATAAGCATACAAATGACAGTAAATAAAGAAAATGCCATGTGAATGCAATGAAGTCTCCAATCCAAGCCCTATCTGCCATTATTCGCCCAAAAATATAAGACACTACACTCTCTTTCCGCTTGATTTTCGGCTCTTCAGGCCTCATCTCTGACTGTGGTTTCGATTCCGGATTCGGCGGATTTCAGTCCGCGGATATTGCAGCTCCACACACACTGCAGCAGCAGCAGGCTAGCTTGGCTACCGGCTAGCCCACTGCACAGCTCTGCTGTGGCTTAGGAGACGTGGCTTCAGAATTTTAGAAAAAGTGATATTTTCTCAAAGGGATGGCATCTCAGCGATATCTCACTTAGCCCATGTTTAAGCCACGTTGGACACGGTTCTGCATGCAAAATTTTGCCGCCATACGTCATGTCGTTAAGAAGCTATTGGCAGTGGTAACTCTGAATGGTATGGATTTGACACAAATCAACGTGCTGACTTGTCTCTTAATTGCACTAAAACTATGGTTGAGAAAGCAGGGAGAGGCGGAAAAGAGACAAAGGGAGGAGATGGAAGGGAGGGGGGTCATAAAGCTGGTGGGGAATTGTGTCATCAGACTTGGAGGGGGGAATAGACGCCCCTGACTTCAACAGCCAATGGCAAGACAGAGATGATTCTGCCACATTTTCTGATTTGGGCTGATGAGGGGTTTTCGATCAGTCGAAACCATTGAAAGCAACTGGTACACACCTGTGAGAGAGTTACCTTGCAGCATTTTATAAAAACATGGATTCCGAAAGTGGGACAATAACTCCAAAATTTTGTTGGGTATGCTCTTTATACAGTTTGCTATTATTACTAGATGGATTAGCGTTACAATGGATTTTTCATTAACGACAGTTAATTTTGCTTTTAGACTGTGTCTAATAATTTTCTTTGAACTAGCTTGCAGTCAGTACTGATTACTGATAACGGGGCCTTGCAAACATTTCCTTGGTTCTGTTGGTTTCAAGTGTGAAGTAATTTCAGCTTAATGAAATGCAGATTCTGGCCACATAAGTCATGTCCCATAATAAACTACCTTGCTAACAGACTGCATTATTTGGCCATCTGTTCATTTTTCTGTCCTATGGGCATACATAATTCCTTTGCTTTTTCTTGCCATTCGTCTCCGGAAAAACCTACATCCCTATAATATTGGTGCATTTTTTTTTGCTTTGTTGTGTGCGTGTTATTTATGTTGATTAATAATTAAACAGTTATTAATTTAGTTTGGGATTGACCCTGTTATGATATCAAACACGCAAGACGATACAGAAATTTCAACTGATTTTTGGATTCACATCCGTACTCGTGCACAGACTGGCACGCACCCTATTTTATATATCACACGAAGGGGCGGGTGCTCAGTTGTCGTCGCTGCCAATCAACAAGACCGACCAATGACAACCATCCATGCAGCCCCCCTGTCCTCTAATGCCAAGCGAGGTCGCTGTCCATGTCCACTTTATCATTGTTAGCGTGGAATGGTGTCTTCTTTGTTTTCTCCCCTGTCCTCCAGTAGACAGCATCATCACATTGACGACTGTCTGGAGGGTAACAGGGAAGATTATTAGAACTACCATTACGTTAATTACATATGCACGCATTTAATGGATTTCTTACAATTTTAGGTTAACCTCATTTTTGTATTTTTGTGTTTCTGTAAAGGTTAAACTTTATGTTTATTGTAAAGTTTAAACTTACTGTTCCATTATTGTGTTTGTGTGCATTCTGCCTGAAAAGGCTGTCCCTAAAATGACCTATACTGTGTTGGGTGGGACGTTAAACCCTACTCACTCACTCAGTCCCTGCAGCGACGACGACGTCGTTCGTGATGATACATGTTAGCTGGCCGATTCTCACATCCTTTTTCACACAACACTCTGTCCCCTCCTGCAAGAGGTTGCCATACCCTATCAAAATTACGTGTTGTTCTGTCGGTCGGTAACAACGGTACACAAGTTTGTTTGATTCAGTTGATTGCTTGTTAGTTGGAATTTTCTGAAATCTGAAACATGTTCTTTCTAAAGCTGATGAAATCAAAAAGTGTTCAACGTCAAGAAGCTGCTCTGATGTACGAAATGGCCACGGACGTCACGAATGAAGTTATTCCCCAGAACGCTATGTGCGATCATGATGCATTTGAATTTCTGGATGATATTCCAAGTGCAGCATCAGTTGAAGAGCCTGCGATAGCAGCTGTCTCTTTTGGCTGCCGGTGCTTAAAAGTTTCAATTTTGACCGTAAATTTCCCAGAAATGGGAATTTTCAGCCCCAAGTTTTGCACTTTGTTCACTGAGATAGTTACACGAAGGTTACTGAAGTACACTTCAGTAATCTGAAGGCAGGAGTTGCTGGGAAAAACAAGATACAGAGACACTATGACTTTAATCCGCAGCGCAATGCTGCAGACCTGAAGGAGCACGATGCTCGTATGCTCAAAAAGGGTACATCAGCAGCTGCACTATCTTATCACCTGGCCAGTCAACGATGCCAGGTGTAGCCAGTTCTCAGCCAAGCCATCATCCCAAGGCTGCCAGAGCACCAGTGCATTACAAGGCAGCACCAAAGCCAGCTCATACGTATTAATTAGTATCCTTCAGTGCAGGAAGCATCTGTGTTAATAACCAAGTCCTTGTTTGGCTTTATTAGTTGAAGAATGGGTTCATTCATTAAACACTCTTTTTAAGTAATTTAATTCTTCCTGGCATAATGCACTATCTTTAGATCTCTTGTGTCATGTTCTTCACGAGTTGTGCACTATTGCAGAAAATATCATGAAATGTGACAAAAAATGTAAAATATCCCCATTTGTAGCTTCTCGCCAGACTAACTGAAAGCACGGAATTTTTTAAAGAGAACCCAAAACCAGAAAGGCACAAAAACGAAAAAAACTTGGTGTTAACGTTCTCCAGGGCAGGTGTTACCAATGTCCAAATGTTCAGTTTATACTGATGTCAATATTGTTTTTGTACTTACCAGTATGTCTTTTTGAGGTTGTATTAATTATTTTGCTTATTAAAGTTACTCTACAGATGGCTGTAGTGGTGTATTGTGTATATGGGTGTAAATACATTGTGTCCCAAAAAACATTCCCAACATTTTCGACTGTAACTTGAAAACCCATTATCAAATTTTGATAATTTTTTGTCGGAATATTCCTAACACAACTTGCCATTAAATGACCGTTCAGTTTCCCACGTCACCCAATGTATGCTTCTGCACTACCTAGGGAAAGCAAATCGAGTGAATTATGTGTTGAAATAAACAGAAAACCTGAAAAAAACATCCCTGACATTATCGATCGTAACTTGAATAAGGATTAGCAGATGTTACTAATTTTTGGCAGAAATATTTCAGATACCACTGGCTATTAAACAAGTGTTTTAGTTTTCACCTCACCCAACGTCTGCTTTTGCACTACCTGGGGAAAGCAGACCAAAAATAATACGTGTTAAAATGAACGAAAAAACGTCACTAAATTCAATCTGTCCTAATCTGTGGGCCCCAACAGCCAGTCTATTACAAAGTTTGACTGTCATGCAGCAGTGTGTTTATCGGATGAAGTTTAGGAATGTTTGTGAAGTCAAGAAGCGGCTGATACAGCCTGAATTGGTCTGGAGCAGAACATTATCGACACTGCTGTCAATGAATGGAGAAAGCATCTCCTTGCCTGTGTTCGCATAGTGGGTCAACACTTCAAGCAATTTTACTACAGGCAATTAAAAAATAAACAACTGGATGAAATGTCAGCCAAAGTGTCAGAAATGTGAACAAAATGTATTTTTACGCGTTATGTTAATTAAGCAATCATATCGCATTGGATAAAAAAGTGATATTTCGCTGGTTGTGTTCTCCCCAGGTAGTGCAAACCAACGTTGGGCGAGGTGGGAAACTAAATGGTCATTTGATGGCAAGTTCTATCAGGAATATTCGTACAAAAAAGTATCAAAATCTGATAATTGGCTTTCAGGTTACAGTCGAAAATGTCGGGGATGCTTTTTGGGACAGTGTAGTTTAGCAGAAGCGAATACAATTTAATATGCAATGTACTACTAATAAGACTGCATTTTTGGTTAATTATTATTATGTGCATTAACGTTTTTATACTTTGCTGACTAAAAAATTTCCAGTATAGACGTTGCAACTGAAAATCACACTCGTAGTGTTTTTTCTTTGAGGGTGCAGAGCAGCCATCTTAATAGGCCGTGTTACGAATCTTGTCTGTCTGTCTTAACTCAAAAACTAAATAACACTGAAAACCAAAGCTGGTGTGAGCATTCAGTGGCTTCTATCCCCCAAATCCGGAATCAAAATTGGGTGCAACTTTCCCCCATTTTTGGGCTGAAGTTCGTCCCCACTTTTGGACTTGAGAACCCCCTCCCCTGTGGGCTCTTTTCCCTCTCTAGGGGATGTTTTGCTAAGGGTGTTGATTGCCTAGTAAAAATGGGGGGAATTTTGTTAAGGGTGTAAAAACGGGGGAAGTTTTGATCTACACCCTTAACAAAACTTGCCCTCCCCCATTATTCACTGGGCACAAGGTCAACCCATCAGGTATAGGGATAGAAGCCACTGTGAGCATTTCCCGGCCAGCAGACAAGGTTAGAGTTGCAAACTGCAGTCTAGGCGGATGGATGCATAATATGACAGCACTGGGCCAAGATATTTCTGTAGTTGTAAAAGTAATAATAAAACAACACTGATGCTGTTCTTCTGTATTCCAACAGCCTTATTTTTGTATACATTTACTGCTAGCCAGCTTAGTGCTGCTGAACACTGATAAATTGATAATGACGATGATAAATATGAACTGAAGTACAGCACGCAGGGTGACCACTCTTCGGACACTATGAAATTCCCTCATGATTCGCGGCATTCCTGACAATTTTACACAACTGGGAGGCCTACTCAACTAGAGTAACCTAACCCCAGTACTACCTGAAATATAACACAGATAAACGTTAGAAACCAAAACACTAGTAACATACAGCATAAAACAATTGGCATATATAAGTGATACCAAAAAGCCTGTGGGCACAATTTTAGGAAAGATTCTGTACAATTTTCCCTGACAGCATTTTTCCCAGACATTTTCCGGACAAGTGGTCACCATGCAATGATTAGTTGAACAGTAAGATTGCACGTGCAACAGACCACTAATCAGAAGTAGTGGACAGATCAGCAACTAACATCGTAGCTAGCACACAGGCACACACCCAGTCAATACTAGCAACAGACCACGGCAGGGGCGTCTGTACCAAAGAAACATTGCACCAAAATGATCCGTCATAATAGTAGATAGGGGAATGCTTTCCAGCTCTTCATAGCGGACAGCTTAAAGCTGCTGTAATTAAGCGGCGAAAATGTTATCCACATCCGGCCATATGGAACGCTGTTTTACTATTTAATCCAGAATTCATGATATGTATATATCACGAATTCGGCATTAAATAGTAAAATGGCGTTCCTAATTGAATTCGTGATATGTACATATCACAAATGGGAATTTGTGATATGTACATATCACGAAGTGAATTTGTGATATCACGAATTCATTTTATGATATCATAAATTCAATTCATGATATCACGAATTGATATATCATGAATTCTGGATTAAATAGTAAAACGGCGTTCCATACGACCATTCCATGTTTTCTTGCTTGCTTCCAAATGTGTCTTTTCCAGGCCACGAATGTTCCGAAGTTGACCTCGCTACAGGAGTACAGTGCTCTCCAGCCCCGTGCATGAATTTATCGAGGAGATACCAGAAAAAGGATTGAGCAGAAGCAAAGGAAGGATTCACAGTGGGGAGCCACAAGGAAAACGGGAGAAAGATGGAGGGAAAAGAAGATGCAAAGGAAAGGAGGGGAAAAGAAAGGCAGGAGGGAATTTGCTACAGTGGTTCAATGGGACAGATGCCTCTGACCAAACTACACAGCCTAGCTCTAGCTGACTGTTGTGAAACTCCATCTAAGTGTACACGTAACTCAGTAAGATGTTTCACAACCCAATACTGACGGTGAGGAGAAACTATGCAATCTGATAATTTGCAATTTGATCAGTCGATGATGAACAGTGGCGTACTGCGGAAGGGAATGCTCGCACCTAAATGTTTTCGTGTTGGAAATTTTCTCCCGTTGCAAAACTGAAATTTTCCCTTTACCAAATTCGGAGCTGGAAATCCCCGAGTTTGTGGAGGTGGGGGAATTTAGGGGGAAAATTGTGGTTTTGAGCACCCAGGTCAGAAATGTGCAGCTCCCTGACGAAAAACTGCCCCTGTAACATCTTTAACGCAGAACGCCACTGATGAAGAGTAAAGCACACTACCAGCACAAAAGCCAACTACTGTCCGGTAAAGCGTTAGTTATCAGCTCAGAAAACAGACGATCTTCATTCATCTAAGTCTTAACAGTACATTAATGAAGTGAAAAAAAATTACTCACATCTAGTTTATCGCTAAAACAAAGGCGTCAAGTTTTCTGCCGACAGTGTTCAGTACAACACTTGGTGGCGCAGTGTTATTGGCACTTTCCAAATGCCAATTTGTACAGAAATTGTTACGAAATCAAACACACCGAAACAGTACGAAAACTCATCCATTAGTGAAAAGTTAGCGTAAGAGGAACTTCTTACATATATACAGAAACACTGATCATAACTATGATCTCAAACGACTTCCGTAACATAACAAACGTACTTAACACTCTACATTCTTAACAGAAAGAAAATGCACCTGAGTAGCTAAAAGTCCAGAGCACTGCACATCACAGCTGGTGCGAAATACATGAATGCAAACATCGCACATTCCACAATAAATTAATATCAAGTAAGTACAGCTAAGTTTCATAACTGTGTTACAAATGACAACAGTGAAATACGTCAACATAGGCAGCAGTACACTCTACCATCAAGCTTGTGTGAAACATTTACTTATTTATCTATCTACGAGTCATACTACATACATTGCTGCCAGTCAGCTGTCGAAATGCTATAAAACTATCGCACAAAACTATGCACTTTGCATAAAGCATACACTGTGCAGATGTTGCAAAATAAAGCAACGCCATCATGAACGAATATGTCGTTCATACAATATTATGTGTTAGCAGTAAGAACCAAAAATCACAGAATGATACGTAACGTTATATTATGATATAAAAAGTCTGTGCCTGCTATCATATACGCTTCGCTGTGACAGTTAAACAGGGGACGCGGAAAATGCGAAAAAGGAAAATGTGAGACTGGAATTTGTGGCACTAAATGTAAGGGTGAAAAATGTGCAGCTGAAAAATACGGCACAAGAAAAGCATGGCTGTGCCCCATTAGCAATCCTGTCACATTTTTGGGTTGCGTTTTCCCACGCTGCATTTTCCGAAAGTGCATTTATTTTTCCACATTTCACTCTAAATTTTGATTGCGCACATTTTTCTTTCTCGCATTCGCAGTTGCCACACAAACACAGTAAGAATGGTACAGTAACTCGTGTGCAAATATATCAATGAATGAAAGCCCACAAGACAGGATTTCACCAAGAATTTCATGTGGGTCCACACGAAAACTGGGGGTTGGGTCAACTCACGCCATCTCCTCCCTTTACCCCAAATTCACCCCTCTGCCCCACCCCAAACCAGCTGGGGGATTTGGCGGAGAGGGTACTGCAAACTTCTTCAGCAGGCCTGGGAGGAAACTGGTAAAAATGAGAAAAGTTCTGAGGGTAAAAAACAGCATATTTGTACTGTATGGCACAACTGTTGTGAGAATTTTGTGTTCACAACACGTACAGTGATTGATGTAGTGTACCAAAATCTTACAACATTTTAAAGGATTTCTTTGGTGCACAACAGAGGCCATCAGTTAAGGTGGTTGAGGGTAAACACGCCCTAAATGTGCACAAGTTGCCTAGCAACCAATAACTCACCGCATATTATTGCTAAAAATAATGCACATAGTAACAGTCAGACTACAATATCGTCAACTAGTGTACAAAACCCTGGCGATACAAAATGCTGCTCAATATCTAAGCTTCTTGAGTCACATATTGGAGTGTGACAAAGTCCTATAGCTACAGTTTATCTCGCGATAAAAATATCTAACAGAAATATGCCACAGAAAACTAAAACTAACAGTCTTGGTATGTAAAGCAAATGTATAAACGTGATTGTGCAATTTTATGAACTGCATTATATTGAAATTATGCATCTACTTACGGATACATTTAAATTTTAAAAAAACACTAACAAAAGTCAGGGATTTGTCACGGAAAAGTCGAGTGATGTGTCCCTGTAATAAAAACTGTTTTGACTATCCCAAAAGATCACCTTTGATGACCTCTGGCCTAAACTTGAGTAACCTGGGAAAAGTGGGTCGGTGCAAAAGTAGGTCAGTCATGCAATGGCTGATCTTTTGGGATAGTCGAAACTGTTCTTATTATAGGGACACATCACTTAAATTATCAATGATAAATCCCTGACTTTTGGCTAGTTTTTTTCTAAATTTAGATTAATCCATCAATACAGGCACAGTGTTGTCAGCTACTGCCATGTTGATATCAAGCAGGTGGTAACCTTCTGTGGCAGATGTAACTTTTGGTCAATTAATTCCCTGAGTATTCTCTAAGAGTCGAGAAACTTCTTTTGATTTTTTTGCGACATTTCACCAATCCCGTCTACTGTAATCATTCTGCCTACATCTGAGTTTTCAGATTAACTTGGTTCACTTCATCTTGGCACATCTACTGCACACAGCAATAAAGTAAGCAGTATCGTTATCGTTAATGCCCATAGTTTTGCCTATTTGCCTGACAAATTCGCCAACATTTCCCAGTATACCAGCCAAGCGATCGCACGGCTATTGGTCAAACAGTTAGTTAGTACTCATCGTCGGTGGTCACAGAGCCTGAGCTAGTAGACAGGTGATCGTCATGATCGTCATAGTCATCATAACCAATCAGGAACGGTCGCAGTTCATCGTAAAGGCTCGTCGACCCTTGGCCCGGTGACATTACAGCAGAACTGTTGTGGCTTATCGTACTAATTGCCGGGGTTGATGTAGCAACGACATAATGAGATGGGCAGCAGTTGCAGTACAGGGGAGATGCCGGAGTGTGCTGACAATGGAATGCTGACAATGACGTCCCCAACACGATGTCACCTTCAACCTGAAGGTCATTTGAAGGTCGCTGTGTTCGAGGCGTGCTGGATTCAAAATCGGATGTTCGCGACGGATCTCGCTGTAGGCCGCTTTCACCACCCAAATGTGTGCTCGACGGCGCAAAATTATTTCCACAAATACCGGACATATTCTGACAATGAAGACGACAGTGGTAATCATCAGCTTGAAGGTCATTCGAAGGTCGTTGCTGATCACTCGAAAGTCCGTTGTCAGCACCACACCGTGTGTTTGACCGGCAATCATTTGATCTATGTCGACACTTGGCTCGAAGATCATTTGAAGGTCGTACGCGGCCATGAAGGTCACACACTGTGTAAAGGCCACTGTTTGGGCGACCAATGGCATCAAACGCCTTCGTACAGCAGATTGGTGATGGCCTGCTATCTGCGTCTGTCCTTGCTGGAAGACATTTTCGCACAACAGTCCTTCGGCACGAACAGAACTTCTGACAATGTTCACTTAATGGAAGATGACCACCAGATGAGGTGTGATTTGAAGAAGAAACCAAACTGCCCCAGGGTGCGGGATCCACCGAGCTCTGGGAAGCTTGAGATAAGGTTGCCGCCACTGGCGGAACCATCTTCGGACACTCGGACACATGACCTTGAAGGTCCTTCGGTTCAAGGTCAGAGTCTAAGTGTGAAGTATTCGACCTCTGGTAGATGTGCGGCTTAGCATCACCGGATGATGGTGGACTGGGATCCAGGATGGAAGCAAGTCCTATTCCAAGACCCATCCGTGCTGCTCGCATTGTGGAACCAACACCACTGCCGGAAGATGATACTATAAGATTTTGAGAAGTATCATTTGATCCTGTGTCTTCATTTGACTGGAAGTCAATGCCGGTAGTGATACCAATGCCCTGCGATTGTGTGACAACTGCTGTACCATGGTGTGGACTGTCGCCTCGGACCAGTACGCCCTGCCGATCGTCAAGAACTGATGCCAGGTTTGGAGTGGATAGCTGGCGCCAGGCGTGCAGCAACATAGAACCTAACAGTAAACAAACAAACAATATGTTCAATATCTGGGACCTAATTTGCAAAACTGCCTTGGAGTTTTCATAACCTCTTCCTAGGTTCTTACTAAATTTTTCGTAAGTCACTTCCGACGCCGCTCTAGGTTTTTTGCACAAGTTATTCCTGGGCACCCCACCGAGGTCAGCCACCTTGACGTGGTGGTGGGGCTTTGCTCCGATGACCCGAAAGATTTCTACAATCTGGAGGATAGAAGCGTACTAAGAGCTGACCAAATACGTGAGAACATTTACTCCACGTTACCAGTGCTTTTGTGCTGGTTTCGGCTTTACAGCCGTCTACGGCTTTATAGCCGTTACTTGTAACCTGTGGTTACTTTTGGGGACGCGCATTGGGTCGAACTGATATGGCCTCAGCGCTGGGCAGGTGTAAGAGCCTGCCCACCCCGAAGGCAAGGCAACGCAAGGCAAGGTATTCCTGGGCATTTTTTGTTAAGCATGTTTTCTTACTATAGGCTATTCCTCCATAAGAATTTCAGCTTTTGCCATTACCTACAAATGACACAGGAAGTTTTGTAAATTAGGCCCCTGATTTTTTAATCACATGCTCGCAGCATATCGGTGCCCAACACTGACAAAAATTTCGCAGTGATGCAGTCCACAAAACCAAAAACTGGTAGCAACTAAACGTGTGCCTTGAAGACCAACGAAGTACTGGTCCTGAGAAAAACTCCCAAGAACTCCAAGACATTTTGCTAGCAATTAGTATTAAATATTAGGACATTACCAGGTACTTAAGAAATATGGAGTCAAATAGCAATTGTGATATTACTATTAACAAGCACCGAGTTGCATACCTTGCGTTGTTTAATTCACCGATTGATTGCACTGATGCACATTAATATTCATGATGCGCATGCTGAAGCCTTGAATTTTGCAACATCAAGAAGCATCGATGCAATCAATAAATGGATTAAACAACGCGACGATACATTGCATACTATGTCGCATTTCATAATATAGTTTGTGATGAAAACTGTTGTTAATATGCTAAATCATTCAAAGTGGCATGTAAAGGCTTTGTCTTGAAAAAAGTCCTGTCTACGTTTGCAGGCAATATGACAAAAATAGCTAAGTATTACTTACTTACTTAATGACAGTATATCCCATACTGACAAACTGACGATAACAGAATCGAGCTTCAATCGAAACACAGAACAAGACTTGCCTTCAAAGACTTTGACAAGTTGCAGCTTTGGCCTTGGAAGCAGACTTCTATCATCGGTGGATGCCGTTTTGCAGTGCGGACATCGATCAGCAGATGACGTGATGTGAGAATTCACCACTCTACAGCTGTCAACCAGATAAACGCTCATAAAACAACTTGAAAGGCACAATAGGAAAAATAAAACTTTTAAAAATCTTTAAAATAGTGCGATTTCTAAGAAAAAAACTACAAGCTCTCATTGATCCGAAGTCTCTGACGTGAGAAGAACTCTGAGTGTACTGTCTCGTGGAAAGATCTTAGAAAGAAATCCTAGGAATAAGACAAGATTCGGCCCCTGAACAAATCAAAGACGGCCAAAATCATAAACGCAGCAGACATTTGCTCCAAGGACCCATTACTTAAGGAAATGTGCCATATCACATTTGAGGCTTAAATGGGGCCGGGGTGCTCACACAGAGAAAGACAAACCGACAATCAGATGGGTAGGGTAAGACAAAGGCTGCTATACGCCACTGGAGCTCATCTCCCTGTCTATGGCCGTTGAGCCCGTAGGTGGATGGACGACTGAGTCCGTGACCCCTGACCAAATCCAGTGCGACGCCAGACCTACGGTTACCTTCCCAGCCGCAAAGCGTCACCGCCCTTTGACCACTGGTACCAAATTATACTGTTCGGTGAACAGAGGCACAGATGCGTGAGAACAACTTGCCCAAGGTCGTTACGCGGCAGTGCTCCGCCCAGAAGTTGAACCAACAACTTTTAGTCCAGGAGCATTAGGGTTGACTAAGGAAAAAATTACTATCAAGCTGATTTTTTCAAAATAGTTAGCCTGTAGCACCGTGAATAACATATCAAAACTCCCCAAGAATCCCGGCTGTGCTCTCTTCAAAATTCGAATTTAA